>JGI11783J13700_1010164_pt1 | contig 32454 bp, 21 predicted proteins | sample ElkSlonscriptome_6_FD_13700 | JGI IMG/M metagenome (IMG submission 13700)
GATCAGACTCTGATTGCAGAACAGCAAGAGGTAACCCTAAGTGAAGAAACGGCTATTGCCCCATCGCAGCAGGATGGGGATGGAGAAACGGCAATTTGGACGCCTGATGCAGCTGTGAGCCAACCTGCGCCAACGGTTAAACCATCTGACAATCCCAACCTTTTAGCCGGACGCTATAAGATTAATCGGGTTCTTGGTTCTGGGGGATTTGGTCTCACCTATTTAGCTGAAGATAGCCACAGACCGGGTAAACCCAAATGTGTGGTCAAGCATTTAAAACCAGCCCGTCGCGATGAACGATTTCTTGCCATTGCCAGACGCCTCTTTCATACAGAAGCAGAAATATTAGAAAAGTTGGGCAGACATCCTCACATTCCCCAGTTGCTGGCATATTTTGAAGAAAGTCGGGAATTCTATCTTGTCGAAGAATACATTAAAGGAGATTCACTCAGCGACGAGTTACCTGTAGATAAGCGAATGCCAGAAGAGCAAGTGGTCAAGTTAATCAAAGGTCTCTTAGAAATTATGGTGTTTATCCATGAACATAATGTTATTCACCGGGATATCAAACCCAGTAACATTATTCGTCGCCAAACCGATGGTCAATTGGTGTTAATTGATTTTGGGGCAGTCAAACAGATTCAACCTCAACAAAAACTGGATCAGGAACATGATACCCAGGAACATAATACGGTGGCGGTTGGTACTCGTGGCTATGCACCGTCAGAACAATACGCTGGACATCCGACTCTGAGTAGCGATATTTATGCGGTTGGGGTGATTGGGATTCAAGCTTTAACGGGCATTCCTCCTCACCAGTTAGTCCTGGATTCAGAGACAGGGGAAATTAGCTGGCGTCATTTGGCAAATGTGAGTGACGAATTCGGTGAAATATTAGAAAAAATGGTGCGCTACTACTTCCTGGATCGATATCAGTCTGTGACAAAAGTGTTAGAGGATTTAAGTACCTTGTCATCTTAATCTTAGAGCAAGTTGCGTTCTATTATGTCATTGGAGAGCGAAGTGAAGAGGCAAGAGGAGGCGATTGAAATCGCTGCTACACAAGCAAAGTCCGCCTGCGCGGACTGGGTTATAACGGGGGTAGGTAACCCGGATTGGGTATCTTATCACTTCCAGGCATACTGACGGCATTTTCACAAGCAAACATCACATCATTGGCATACCCATTCAGACTGCCATTCCAGCATAAAGCGTTCCAAGAAGCCACAGTGATTTTTAAGGTTGGATCGAGTTTCTGTGCCCTTTGATAAAAGGCGATCGCGCTTCCTCTAATTCCTGCTTCTTTGCCTTCCTATTCCACCCTTTTCCACCCGTTGTCCCTTTTTGATTAAACCCAACACACATAAAATGGCTTTTTTGTCAAATTTGCCTCGGTCTGAGTCGAGCAAATTAAGTCATGTAAGATGCTTGTAGTGGTTCCATGACCCATGAAGTTTTCTGCCCTGTTAAATTTGATGAACGTTAAATGATTAAAACCGAAGCGTAAAGACGAAAAGTTTTCCTTATCTCAGTCAGGTGGTGATTGTACCGTTTGGCTGGTGGATTATCGCCAATGCGATCGCACATCCATTATGTATGTTCAATGTACCGTTGGTTGTCGGGGCGCCCAACCTGCGCCCCGACAGGGGTGGATTAGGATGAAGTGATGCCAATCAGCCTCAAACCCTTACAAATGACAAATGACAGACTAAGAAGCCCAGAGAACTAAGCCGGGTTCATAGAGACTAGAAAGATGTTTGTGTTTGGGAAAGACCCGGAGAGACAAACCTTGTAAGCCACTGGCACTATAACTGATATCAGCCGTATAAATACTGATATTGTGTTCGTCAGTTCCCTGGTAATCCATCACCACGGGTACGCCATTAACAATTTGCCCATCGGCATTGACTGAACCTTGGTAGAGTTCGACTTGGACATCATCAGCCGTTAGTCCAGCTAGGTTGATGCGGCTTTTCACCGCAACCGATTGATTGACCATGAGATCACTGGGAGCACCAATGTCAATGTCTTCAACTTTAATCCTGTACCACTGTTCAAATAAGTGTTGCTTCCACTGAGCGAGTTCTTTCACTGGTTGGTAACCTTCGCTCGTCATCGCCTTGTAGCGTTCGCTGGCTGGGAAATAACCCCGCATCGCATAATCTCGGAGCATACGAGCGGTATTAAAGGTAGGACAGTTGAGTCGGATTGTATCTTTCATCTTGGCAATCCACCCACGCGGTAATCCTTCATTATCGCGATCATAGAACAAGGGGACAATTTCCTGTTCCAATAAGTCGTAAAGGGCGTTGGCTTCTATCTCATCTTCGTACTCAGGATTATCGTATTCTTCCCCATGACCGATGGGCCAACCGGTTCGCACGTAATCGGCTTCGTCCCACCATCCATCAAGGATACTGACATTCATCAGACCATTCATGGAACCCTTCATCCCAGAGGTTCCCGATGCCTCACGGGGGCGACGGGGAGTATTTAACCAGATATCACACCCCGATACCATCAGTCGGGCGATGTGAATGTCATAGTTGGGAACAAAGACGACAGAGTTATCCAATCCCGCTTCGCGAATCGTATGAATAATCTTGCGGATGAAATCTTTCCCTGGCATGTCTTTGGGATGGGCTTTACCTGAAATGACAAACTGAACTTTTCGTTTTCGTTCTTTATCGCCTTGGATAATTTTTTTAATTCGATCCAGATCTCGTAGGAATAAGTTTGCCCGCTTATAAGTCGCAAACCGACGTGCAAAGCCAATGGTCAAAATGCTGGGATCTAAAACCTCACGCGCCCGATCAATTTCGGCAGGGGTAGCGCCGCGATCGCGCAAATGGTACTGTAAGCGTTCCCGTACAGACATAACCATTTGAGACCGACAAGCTTGGTGATTGCGCCACAACTCCTCATCCGGAATAGAAGCAACCCGATCCCACAAGGGATCTTCTGCCTTGCGGCTTGACCAGTTCGGACCCAGGTAGCGATCATACAGTTCCTGGTTTGCCTTTGCCACGACGCTGCGAGCATGGACACCATTCGTAATCGAGGTAATCGGGACTTCATCGAGAGGCAGATCAGACCACAGTCCATGGAACATCTTCCGCGACACGTCCCCATGCAATCGGCTGACACCATTAATAAAGCTAGAGGTTTTAATGGCTAATGCTGCCATGCTAAAGGGGGATTCCAAATTTCCCGTATCTTCTCGTCCCAACCCCAGAAATTCTTCCCGCGACAAGCCAAAGATATTCGCATAATGACCCACATAGTACATTGCCTTATCGGGAGGAAATAGGTCAAATCCCGCCGAGACAGGCGTATGGGTGGTGAATAGTTGGGTTGACTGAGCCAATTGTTTGGCTTCGGTAAAGCTTAACCCTTCTTCCTCGATATATCGACGGATGCGTTCCAGAATTAAAAAGGCGGAGTGACCTTCGTTGAGGTGATAAACGTTGACCTTGTATCCCAAGGCTTTTAAGGCTCTAATCCCACCAATCCCTAACATCATCTCTTGGTGAATCCGCATATCCAGATCACCCCCATAAAGTCTATCGGTGATATCTTGGTCGTAGGGATTATTGGGTTCAATGTTGGTATCCAGCAGATACAAGGAAACCGTTCCCACTTGCACGCGCCAGACGCGAGCATAAACAGTACGACCTGGATATTCGACGGCAATCCGCACTTGTGAACCATCCTCATGGCGCTCTAAGTGCAGCGGCATATTGTAAAAGTCATTAATGGGATAGCGCTCTTGTTGCCAACCATCTGCATTCAGGTATTGGGCGCAATATCCTTCTTGATAAAGTAAACCGACTGCCACTAAAGGCAAACCCAGGTCAGAGGCAGATTTGAGATGATCGCCAGCCAGAACACCCAAACCACCGGAATATATGGGCAGACAATCGACTAACCCATACTCGGCACAGAAGTAGGCATAGCATTCCTTTTCATCGCTGTTGCCACGATGTTTACGATACCATGTCCGTTCCTTGAGGTAGTCGTCTAACTGTCGAGATGCTCGTTCCATTTGTGCCAGAAACCCATCATCTTCAGCCACTTGTTCCAGACGGGCTTGGCTAATCATCCCCAACATCAAAACGGGATTATGGCGAGTGGATTCCCAGAGTTTACGGTCTAGGCGTCGGAACAAGTCTTTTGTCTCCACATTCCAGTCCCAATGCAGGTTATATGCCAGCTTGCGTAAGGGTTCCAGGGCTTCTGGCAAAGCGGGAGAAACGTTAAAAGTGCGAATAGGCTGCATAGAGCGACAAAATTCTAAGTTTTACAGCAAAGCGATGGTGCAGGCTCCCTCGTGATTTATCCGAGGAATGAAACCAAGCAAGGCGTTCAGCCGTTGCAACTTTAGTTGCGAGTGTTAACGATCTTGCTTCGACGCCGCTCACCAACCTTGTGCTAAAATCTTATCACGAGCTTAAAGCGATAAAATGATTGTCTACGAAGGGAAGCTAAAAGGTAAAGAGTACCAATATAGAAGGCTTGATGAAGCCATCCGCACTGGTCTGTTTATCCGTAATGCTTGCCTCCGATATTGGGAAGACGGTCATGCTAAGAGTCGCAATGACTTATCTAAGTATTGTGCAGTCCTGGGCAAAAATAAAGAATTCCCTTGGGCGGGAAAATTAAACTCTCAAGCCCGACAAGCCATGGCGGAACGGACTTGGGCTAGTATTGCCAGATTCTTTGACAACTGTAAAAAGAAAATTCCGGGCAAAAAAGGTTATCCCAAGTACAAAAAGAATCGTCCATTACATGGTTCTGTAGAGTACAAAACATCAGGTTGGAAGCTGTCAGAGAATCGTGACCACATCACATTTACTGACGGGTTCAAGGCGGGAGAGTTCAAGCTCTACGGGACTCGCTACTTAGACGACTACCAACTCAACCAGATTAAAAGAGTTAGGGTAGTGCGCCGCGCCGATGGCTATTATGCTCAGTTTTGTATAGACCATGACAGGACTGAAGATAAAAAGCCAACGGGCAATACTGTAGGATTAGATGTTGGGTTAAACCACTTCTATACCGACTCAAAGGGTCAAACGGTTGATAATCCGAGATTTCTGAGGAAGTCAGAAAGGCAACTAAAACGTCTCCAGAAGCGGGTATCTAGGAAGTTTAAGAAGGCTGACGCCGTGAGCGTCAGCCGAACGGGGCAACCACAGTCTAATAACTACAAGAAGGCTAAGCGGAAGCTAGCCAAAAAGCATTTAAAAGTCAGTAGGCAGCGTAAAGACTTTGCGGTAAAGACTGCATTGTGCGTAGTCCGGTCTAACGACTTGGTAGCTTATGAGGACTTGCAAGTGCGGAATATGGTCAAAAATCATCACCTGGCGAAGTCGATTTCAGATGCGGCTTGGTCAGAGTTTAGGTGCTGGCTTGAGTATTTTGGCAAAGTATTCGGTGTAGCGACGGTTGCGGTTAAACCACACTACACCTCCCAGCATTGTTCCAACTGCGGTTGTGTTGTGAAAAAAACACTCTCAACTCGAACACATAAATGTAAGTGTGGATGTGTTTTAGACCGTGACTGGAACGCAGCAATTAACATACTCAAGGAAGCACTTCGTACTGTAGGGCATACAGGAACATTCCAAAAAGACTGGATAAACGCTTCGGGACAACTCGCCCTATAGCAGTATTGATGAAAGTCAATACTCGCTTGGTGATTGGATGAACGAAGAATCCCCCGTCTTTCAAGCGGGGGAGTGTCAAACAAAGGATGAGACTTTTAATACTGTTTTCGGAACAGACTTGGGTTCATCGGTGTTAGTTTAACGCTAAAGTGCCATCGGCAACGGGTTGAGAAGCATCCATTGCTTCAAGGTCTATTTACGCTCAAAAGCTTATAGAGACGTGCCTTGGCGCGTCTTGGAACTCGCCGTTGAGGAAAAAAGTCTGATATCTATGAGGATCTAAACTCAAACCCTGTTGGGTATCGTACCTTCATCCTGAGCGTGAGTAGAGTTTGCCTATCAACAAGGAGACCACCATTGGGTATGATTAGAAAAGTTGTTGCAAAACGCAACACAATCGCCAATTCGATGATTCATACCTCTGGGAGATATTCAAGATGCTGACACTCAAGATTGTGGTCTATATCGTTGTTGGTATTTTCGTTGCCTTATTTGTGTTTGGCTTCCTGTCAAACGATCCGGCTCGTAACCCCAAGCGACGGGATTTGGAGTAAATTATACTTTGCTTCATCCCTGAGTTTTGCAAAGGGGCGAGGCGTATCTCGCCCCGCTGTGATTAGGCGCGGTAAGGGGATACGCTTCGGATTTGTTCCTTCGACCGTTATTGTTGAAAAATGCCCCAACCCGTTCAGCCGCCTGAAACTCCTGCCATTATTCAATCGTTAACGACTGAGGACGCGGTTGCTCCCCTTTCGTCCTCTCGTCTGAGTTCAGTACCGACTCGCCTTCCCCAGCAAACGCCAAAGGGATTGGCGACACCAACCCCACCCGAAACGTTACCGCCAGAGTTTTCATCAGATATAGCATCTTCACAGGCTGCCCGGCTAGGACGGTCAGTTTCTGCCCGTTATTCTGCCCAAGAGAACCCAGGAACAGAGGTGTCACAGAGCAGAGATGCCAAGACGAGTTTAGCGGCTCATGATTTGCCGTCAAACCGCACCGGAGACTCCCGCGATCGCACGCCGCCACCCCCAATATCAAGTCCGGTGGAATCCTCAAAGTTAAGTGGAAACAATGCAGAGGCTCCCAGTCAAAGGCTTCAAGGAAATGAGGTAAAAGGACATGAGGACTTTTTAGACGCACAGGATAAGATACCTGCTCACCGCTCAATAAATACGGCTAATCCACCTCAACAAAAGTTGGTCACCACCTGCGAACCAGCAGGCGAGCAGAGGAGCAATGTAGAGACGTGCCATGGCACGTCTGGGAGCAAGCTAGCAGAAGAGATGGGAACGGCGGCAGATTTGCAGCCCTGTTGCACGAGTCAAACGGCAAATGCCCAGTCTGACCCGATCTCAACTACACTAGATCCGTCATTGACTATAGGTCAACAACCAAGGACTAATGACCAAACAAAGGCAGAAGAGAGTTATAAGGCAGAAGGCAGAAGGCAAAGGACACAAGGGATTGATTCCGATGCTTTGAGCACGAACTTAACCTCTGAGACAACGAATGCGAACCCGGTAGGTTTCTCTGCCGTAACCCTGGAACTCTCAAACGTTGAACGTATCATCACTCAAGAGCGGGGAGGTGAGATGAGAGAGTTTGAATTTACACCTCCCCCATCCGATCCTCCAACATTACCTAACCCAGCGATAGTCCCTGCACCGGATCTTCATCAGCGACAGCCGCGATCGCAAACCTCCGAGCCAACCCCTGATGCTTCCGCCTCAGAAGATACTGAACCTGCGGCTCCCGGTCCGATCACAGGGGTGCTGGAACTCACCGCCGATCAACAGGAATATGATCAACAACGACAGGTAATTACCGCCCAAGGCGATGTCCTGTTGCGGTTTCGCGGCGCTTTGCTGGAAGCGGATCGCGTCCAAGTTAACCTACCGAATCGGATTTTGGTGGCGGAGGATAATGTGGTGTTGACGCGAGGGGAACAAGTGTTACGAGGTCAACGCTTTGAGTATTCCTTTGTCCAGGATAGCGGCGTAATTTTTGATGCCAGTGGGGAATTATATGTCCCAACATCAGGTTCAGATTTGACAATTTTACCGTCTCCTGCTGATCCGAATGCTCCCGAAGAACAACGACCAATTAGCGATCGCGTTCTCAGCAATCAACCCCTGCAAGATATAACCAATCCAGGTTTTTACTCCTTCTTTCTCGGCGGAAGCTTCGGCACAACCACTACGGGAAATTTCTCGAATGTCGTTTCGGGTGCGCCACAGGCTGCAGGAACAATCAACCGATTCCGCTATGAAGCCGATCGCATTGACTTTGAAGGTTCAGAAGCGATCGCTCAAAATGTGCGGATCACCAATGACCCCTTTTCCCCACCTGAACTAGAATTACGAGCACAAACAGCTCGATTTCGCCGGATTTCGCCCTTAGTAGATGAAATCGTTGCTACTCGTCCCCGGTTGGTATTTGACCAAGGGTTATCCGTACCCACATTTCGCAATCGGGTGGTAATTGATCGTCGGGAACGGGAACCGGGTTTACTTCAGTTTGGCTTCGATGATGATGATCGTGGCGGTTTATTTATTGAGCGATCCTTTAATATTGTCAATACTCCAGGGGTACGATTTAAAGTCACCCCCCAATACTTTCTCCAGAGAGCCGTCCTTGGTGAAAGAAACCCCAATACCGCAGACAAAGATGATAATGGTCTTTTAAACCCCTCCTCCTTCGGTCTCAAAGCCCGACTAGATGCCACCTTCACCCCCCGAACCACCCTACGGGCTTCAGCCACCTTCACCAGCCTTGATCCCAATGAATTGGACGAAGAACTCAGAGCCAGTGTGAGACTCCAACAGGTTATCGGTACGGGTTTACCCCATAACTTGAATCTGGAATATAGCTTTCGCGATCGCCTGTTTAATGGTTCCTTGGGCTTTCAAACCGTGCAGCAGAGTCTGGGAGCGGTGATCACATCCCCAGTAATTCGCTTAGGGGACACAGGGATCAATCTTACCTATCAAGCAGGGATTCAGGCAATTAACGCTAGGACAGATCGACAAGACTTGCTACCTCCCCCTCCACGAGAGAATAACCGCATCGACTTGACGCGCTATCAAGCCAGTGCATCGTTGAGCCGAAGTTTCACACTCTGGCGAGGTGAGGCTTTGCCCTTAACTCCCACCGAAGGATTACGATATACACCCAGACCTGTAGTTCCTTTTTTGGCAGTGCGGGGAGTAGTCACCGGGGTGGCTAGCGCCTATAGTAGTGGCGATACCCAGGAATCCCTCAGTGGTACAGTTGGGCTTGTAGGTCAGCTTGGGCATTTTTCCCGACCCTATCTCGACTACACTCGATTTAACCTCAGCTACACTCAGGTTGCACGGGGTAACTTATCCCCATTTCGGTTTGACCGAGTGGCTGATAGAATTGTGCTTTCTGCTGGCATCACCCAACAAATATACGGTCCGTTTCTGGCTGGTTTTCAGACCTCTTTCAATTTGGACACGGGTGAGGAAATCAGTACGGATTTATTCTTGGAGTACAGCCGTCGCACGTACAGTATTCTCCTACGCTACAATCCAGTTCAGGAGTTAGGTTCAATTAGCTTACGAATTAATGATTTTAATTGGAATGGAAACCCAGGACTGTTTGACGGTTCTGCCATTCGCCCAGTCGTACAGGGGGTAACTCGCTAAAGGTCATTTGTCATTCGTCATTTGTCAGGGAATAGGGAATAGGCAATAGGCAATAGGGAATAGGCAATAGGCAATAGGTAAGGTAGAGTTTTGAGTTAACTTCCCCCGCTCCCCCCGCTCCCCCAGCTCCCCTAGCTCCCCCAGCTCCCCTAGCTCCCCTAGCTCCCCCATCTGAGTAGCAACCCCATTGCCCCAGAAGAAGGTTAAGCTAGGGAAAAAAGGCAATCTCAATAGCTGGCTCGGTGCAGAGCGCGGACTCTTGGTAAAATCAATGGCTGATTTCTTCCCCTGAAAAAATAGATATGGTATGATGATAAATTTTATTAGCAAAAATAATTTCCAATCTTCCGGAGAAGCTTACCTTAAATAGTATATTCTGGTAAGAAAAGGTGAAAACAATGCGACATCAAGCCGTCAAAGTGAGGCTATACCCGACAACTGAACAACAAGTGATACTAGCTCAACACTTTGGCTGTAGCCGTTGGTGGTGGAATTATGCGCTTAATTTGTGCATTGAAACCTACCAGTTAACGGGCAAAGGCTTGAACCGTTCTGCATTGAATGCACTTTTACCTAAACTAAAGAGACAGGAAGAAACGTCCTGGTTATCTGGGTGTTATTCTCAGGTGTTACAGGCTACTACGCTCAATCTGGTGACTGCCTATAAGAACTTTTTCGATGGTAGAGCCAAATACCCAAGGTTCAAGGCTAAAAAGAATAGGCAGTCCATACAGTATCCTCAATCAGTCGAGGTTGCAGGTGATTGCCTCAAATTTCCGGGTCGCGTTGGCGTAGTCAAGGCTAAATTACACCGACCCATAGAAGGAACAATCAAGACGGTAACGGTGAGCATGACGCCATCAGGGAAGTATTTTGCGTCCGTCTTGACCGAGGTAGAAGGGGATAACCCACCTGTTAGCACCGATGGCAAAGTAGCTGGGATTGATCTAGGGCTGAAGGATTTTGCCATTGTTAACGATGGGGTCAAGACCTCTAAGTTTGCCAACCCTAAGCACCTAGCCAAACATGAGCGCAACCTCAAGCGGAAGCAACGGAAATTAGATAGAAAGGAGAAGGGAAGCAAGTCAACAGATAAAGCCAGGAAACTGGTGGCTAGGGTTCACGAGCGAGTTAGTAATGTCCGTCAAGACTACCTGCATAAGCTATCCAGAAAGCTTGTTGACGAAAACCAAGTCATCGTAGTCGAAAGTCTAAATACCAAAGGCATGGTTCGTAACCACAAACTAGCTGCATCTATTTCTGATGTTGGCTGGGGTATGTTTGTCAACTTCTTATCTTACAAGCTCGAAAAAGAAGGTAAGGTACTGGTGGAAATTGACCGATGGTTCCCTAGCTCAAAACTCTGCTCAAACTGCCATTATCAAGTTGATGAGATGCCTTTAGAGGTTAGGTCATGGACTTGCCCTAGCTGTGGCACTCACCACGATAGAGACGGTAACGCTTCAGCAAATATCAGGGCGGAAGGCATCAGAATGCTTCGACAGGCTCAGCAACATTTATCGGTCTCAGGGACTGGGACTGCTGCTGATGGAGGGGATGTGAGACCGAAGCTTGGGCGTAAATCCAAGCTGACGCAATCCCCTGTGAGATCAGAAGCTCAGGCTTCTACGAAGTAAGCCTGAGTAGTTCACCTTATTGTTTCTAACTCAAGCAGAGACCGGAGTACACAGAATGAGTCAGGCAGATAAACTCAAATTATTGATAGTGGACGATGAGCCTGACAATTTAGATTTATTATATAGAACCTTCCGACGAGAGTTTCGGGTTTATAAAGCGGATGGGGCGATGAGCGCTCTGAGCATTTTGGATGAACAGGGAGAAATGGCGATCATTATCTCTGATCAACGGATGCCCGTGATGAATGGTACAGAATTATTAGGGAAAACAGTTGATCGCTTCCCGGATACAATTCGGATTCTGTTAACGGGCTATACCGATGTTGAAGATTTAGTCGAAGCCATTAACTCCGGCAAAGTTTTTAAGTATATTACCAAACCCTGGAATCCGGAAAGTCTGAAAGTCATCGTTCAACAAGCAGCCGATACGTACCGAGTTCTCAAACAAAGAACTAATGAACTGAGTCGCGCTTTACGCCGCGAAGAACTCTTTAATGTCGTGACAACAGCCATTCGTGAGTCGCTAGACTATGGCAGTATGTTGCAAACCGTTGTCACCACAATTGGTCAAACCTTCGAGGCGACGAGTTGTATCCTGCAACCTGTCGATGGTAATCACCTGATTTCAGACTCATATTCTTACCAAGCTAAGTCAACAAAAGATTCTGAATCGTTACCTGATGTTGAACCGATTGTGCAGAATGTGTTGGAAAACTGGAAAACCCAGCTTATTCAACAGCTCAGTGATGGTAATCATTCGGTGCATCTAGTTGTTCCTCTGATCTGGCAACAACAGCTATTGGGCGTGTTATCCCTTTATAAACAACAGTGTGATCAGCCTTGGATGTCAGAGGATATTAAACTCATCGAAGCTGTCGCTGAACAGGCAGCGTTAGCCATTTCTCAGGCAAAACTCTACCAACGCACTCAATTACAAGCCGAACAGATGCGGGCTGAATTGGAGGTAGCTCGCCAGATTCAAAATAATTTGTTGCGCCAAAGTTTACCTGAGGTGGAAGGGGTCAGAGTTCAAGCCCACTGTTATCCCGCACGAGAAGTTGGCGGTGATTTTTTTGAAGTCTACCTGCATCCTCAAGGCGATGTTTGGCTGGCGGTTGGTGATGTGTCGGGAAAGGGAGTGCCTGCGGCTTTATTTATGGCAAGTGCGATTTCTATCTTGCGCCGAGAATTGGCTCAAGAAATCTCTCCCGAACCGGAGGTAGTGATGCGAAACCTGAACAGCATTATGTCAGATGATCTGTTCAGTACTAACTGTTTTATCACGATGGTACTAGCGCGGTATACGCCAACCTCGCGACAGCTTGTCTATGCGAATGCGGGTCACATCTATCCGTTGGTTTGGGCGCATCATTTAGTTGTTCAGCAACAATCTGCACCGGAATCATCTGTAACTGTAGAACCGGATTATCTACAAACTCGGGGGATTCCCCTGGGTATTCTTCCGGAGTGGAAAGCCAAAGCCGGAACGTTGACGTTACATTCAGGGGATGTTGTGCTGCTGATCAGTGATGGGATTACAGAAGCAACGGTTAAGGACAAGGACGTAAAACACGACACCCATTCTCAAAACTCTAAAAATAGTAAATCCTTGACGAATTCAATGTTGGGGACATCGGGTCTTTGGCAACTTCTGCTTCATGAGCCAGCTCCCTTTAATTTACCCCATTTATTAGTTCATATCCGCGAGGAGACGAATAATGTTCAGGAAGATGACCAAACAATTCTCTCAATGGAGGTTCTATAGTTGATGAAAACGGAGCTGCATGTACCAAGTGACTTGAAGTTTTTGACGATTGTCGAAAGCTGGTTACTGGGAAGTTTGGAAGTAGCGTTAGGAGATTCAGTGGATTGGCAACATCAATCGAGTCGGTTAAGACTGGCGTTAGTTGAAGCCTATTCCAATGTGGTGCGTCATGCTCATCGAGATCAACCCAATTTACCGATTTTGATTCGCTTGGAACTCAAAGAGCGGGACATTGCTTTGGAAATTTGGGATCACGGCAAAGGGTATGACATCACCAACTATAATCAACCCTCTCCAGAGGCGAAACAGGAAAGCGGATATGGTTGGCTGATTATGCAAAAGCTGATGGATCGAGTCGAGTATCGCTTGCAGATCAATGGTCGTAATTGTCTGAAGATGGAGACGAGCTTACCTAAGGCTGACGAATGATTAGATAATTGTATCCCATTTCCGGAACGTCTGTAGTATAATGTCCGAGACTACGGAAATTGTTACGAGATATTACAAAAGCAGTCATGATCCTAATTAAATCTATAAGCTTTGTTAAATTTACTTGATATAGATATCTGAATCTATAGGATTTTAAATAAGTCAAGCCGAAAGAGCGACTTGACTATCTGTCTGTTAAGGATGCCCTTGTTTCGAGGACTGGTGAGCCTCCGAAACCAAGAGCTAGCTGTTAAGTTTAGTGCAACCCATCATTCCTATGACACAGCCGTTTATCTTGTCTCCCCGCTACCGATTGGATGATGATTCTCCATGGTTAGAAGGAATTGATCCATCACGCCACTATTGGATTACCATCAATGGAGATCCGGATATCCAGGTCGCGATTCCAGGATTAACGGTGTCATCACTCAAGGAATGGAAGCAAATATTATGGCGGTTCCGAAGTCTTCAATCGGGCGATCGCATGGAACTGCGGCGAATTGCCAACACCTCAACCATTCAGTGTATCAGCGCCAATTGCTACGCGATCGCAACCAAGATTGATGGTGCGGCTGTCTGGCATTTGTTTGATCAAGAAGCATTAGAAAGTTTGTTAATGACAGCTCATCCCGATTGGCTTTGTGCGCCTAGAGATATTGAGTTGGGGCGTCAGTTGCTCGCTCGTTCCTGGGAACAAGTGGCGGCTTAGTTGTCATTCGTCATTTGTCATTTGTCATTCGTCATCGTCTTAAGCTGAGGAGTTCTTGAGGCGAGGCTAACAGCTTAATTCTGGCGAAACTAATCCTTTGTTCGGGATTGAGAATAAATATCCAGCCCACATTGACACTAAATAGTGGTGTCTGTACTCTGCCCTTGACTTGAATTTGAGTATCCTCGTTTTCTTGGGGTTCCACACTTCCAGTTTTGGGCGATAGTTGCATGTCAATGGCTTCAGCCTTTAGGTAGGTTGCGATCGCCTTTTGCCCTTGGATGGGTTCCTCAAACGGTGGCTGCATCACACCGTTATCCGTAAACAATGCGGCGGTTGCGTCATAATCCCCAGCATTCATTGTTTCAAAGTAACGCAAAATCACGGACTGGGTAATGCCCTCTATAGTCATTTCAGGTTGTTAGTCGGGATAACTTTCATTCATCATAGAGAAACTTGCCAAAGTATGCCTATGATGACAAAGGACAAAGGACAAAAGACCAATGACAAAAGCAATCAAATTAAGCAAAAAGCGCGATCGCTCGGATTTCATCACTGTGGTATTGCAGCGGTAGAAGGAAATACTGACAACGAAGCCACTCAACATCTGAAAACTTGGTTGGCTCAGGGCTATCATGCTGACATGGATTGGATGCAGAATCCGCGCCGCTTAGATATCCATACCTGTATGCCAGGGGTTAAATCCGTTATTTCCGTTGCCCTCAACTATTACACCCCTCACCAACGCCCTCAAGGAAACGAGTACGCGAAGATATCCCGTTATGCTTGGGGACGAGATTATCATAAGGTGATGCACAAAAAACTCAAAGCCTTGACCCACTGGCTACAAGCCCAAGGAGAAGGAATCAAAGCTCGTTACTACGTAGACACCGGTCCGGTGCAGGATAAAGTGTGGGCAGAACGTGCTGGAATTGGTTGGATCGCAAAAAATGGTAATCTAATTACGCGAGAGTATGGGAGTTGGGTGTTTTTAGGGGCAATTTTAACCAACTTATCTCTGACACCCGATACTCCCCATACCCAGCATTGCGGAACCTGTACCCGTTGCCTGGAGGCTTGTCCGACCGGAGCAATTGTTAAACCTTTTGTCGTAGATGCCAATCGTTGTATTGCTTATCATACAATTGAAAACCGAGCCGAGGAACTTCCCTCATCCATTACCCCCCATTTAGAGGGTTGGGTAGCAGGGTGTGATATCTGCCAGGATGTTTGTCCTTGGAACCAACGCTTTGCTCAACCAACAGATGTAGCCGACTTTGAACCCTATCCTGGGAATGTCGCTCCCACCTTAGCGGAACTGGCGACACTTTCAGATCACCAATGGCATCAACGATTTCCGGCATCAGCGTTGCGACGTATCAAACCTCAGATGTGGCGACGCAATGCCCAAGCCAATCAACAGAAGTAGACCCACAATATCGCCATTGGACTTAAAATCGTACAGAATTTTGATAAAAAGATGAGAATTTTTTCTCAGATCGGTAATTTGATTGCTAATCTAAGCGATAGGAAATGCTTTAGAGCATCTTAATATAGAGAATTCTATAGCCATCAGAGCGAGCCATTATGTCTCAGGATATCAATACTCACGACAAGGCAAACAAGCCATCAACCACCTCCACTGCGCTCCAGTCTTGGTCAGCCGAAGCCGATGCAGATAAGTTAATGGATGATTTATTTGCAGATCTTGACCGCATCTTGGAAGGGAGTAGCAAATTACCAACTGAACCGACTAAGCCAGACTATGTATCTTTAAAGTCGATTGTGATTCCCCCCATCACTGCGCCACCTGCTGTGATACCGACTCAAGACTTGGTGGAACATCCCTCTGAGACGAACCAAGACTCGTCTGAAACCCAGTCTTCAGAAACGAAAGGAACCAAGAGTAGCCGTTCCCATTCCAAAAAATCTGGTTGGTCTGTGGATAGATTTTTATGGGTAATGGCTCTAATTTCAGTGGGTCTAACTGCACTGTTGCTACTGATTACTCAAAAACAACGGTTTGCACCCTGGTTGCCCAACTTTACTGGCTCACCGTCTACTGACACCCAACTCCCCTCAGAAGCCGATTACAAGTTTGGAGAGTATGCTTTGGAGGCGCTAGAAGCTATTGACCGTAAAGCTGAAGCCAGACAACAAGCTGGAATGGCAGGTGGTGGAACAGGTAATCCTAATCTACCGCCAGGTGCGACTAACTCTTCCGGTGCGATCAATCGTCCCATGGGTGCTAATCCACCGGGTACAATTTTGGAAAGAATATACTATCCAGTTTATCCCCCCCAGAGTTCCTGGATACCCCCTGTACCCCCTGCTAACTCCTCGGTAGCCCCTCCGCCAGCCCCAGCCCCAGCGCCTTCACCGGCTGCCAATCCACCTGCACCCACACCACCTCCTCCTCAAGTCACGGCTCAAACACCGCCAGCACCACCCCCAACAGTTGCTCCGACTTCACCTACAGCATCAGCATCGCCAACGCCACCAGCACCGCCACCCCCGCCTCCTGTAAACCATACTCTGGTGGGAGTGCTAGAGTCAGAGCAACTTTCTGCTGCCTTATTTGAAATTGATGGGATTACTCAGCGGATTAACATTGGTGAAGCCATTGGCACAAGTGGCTGGATGTTAGTTGAAGTGAACAACGGAGAAGCTATTATTCGACGGAATGGAGAAGTTCGCTCTGTTTACACAGGGCAGACGTTCTAAACAAGCAATAAGTCCTACCATCTGCCGAAAGGAAGATGCTATCGTAGCAAAATGCGGCGATAACTTGTTTAGTGTTACGTAAATATAAGGTAGCGGTGGCACGAAACCTGAATCAAAAAAGCCTCGATCGCGTTAGCGTCCTGCGAATGGCATTGACCGCGACAAGCCTATGGGGATGCTGGATTAGCGTTGTTTTAACTCAGCCTGCGATCGCGCAAATTACTCCTGATGCTACTTTGGGTGATGAAACGTCGGTATTGACACCGGGCGATAACCCCATAGACATTCTGATTCAAGGTGGCGCTCAACGGAATTCTCACCTATTCCACAGCTTTGAACAATTCAATGTGGGAGATGGACAACGAGTTGATTTCGCTAATCCTGGCGGGATTGAAACCATTTTCACTCGTGTCACGGGTAAAAACCTGACCACTATTCTGGGAACCTTAGGCGTCGATGGAGCCGCGAACCTGATTCTACTGAATCCCAATGGTATCTTTTTTGGTGAAAATGCTCAATTAAACGTGTCCGGTGCATTTCGCGCCACGACAGCAGATAGCGTTATTTTTGAGAATGGGCTAGAGTTCAGCGCCACAAATCCTCAACCCCCGTCTCCTTTACTCACGATTAACGTTCCCATTGGCTTGCAATTTGGAGCCAATCCCGGCACGATTGTCAATCAATCCGTCGCCATGATTGGGGATGAAGTCGTGGGTCTAGCGGTGCAACCTGGTCAAACTTTATCCTTAATTGGTGGAGATGTGGAGTTAAAAGCAGGTCATCTAACCGCACCTGGGGGAAAAATTGAACTGGGTTCTGTTTTTGATGGAGAGTGGAACCTCAATTCTCCCCAATCCTCGTTCCTGAACGCTACAAGTTCAACATTAGGAACGATTCAACTGATAGAACAAGCCACCGTCAATGCAAGTGGTGCAGGCGGAGGTGAGATTCTGGTACAAGGACAACAAGTTTCTGTACTGGATGGGTCACAAATTTTATCCATTACTCTAGGATCTCAACCTGGAGCTAATTTAACCATAAACGCTTCTGAGTTAATCGAAGTGGTTGGCGCTTCCCCCACGGGTTTTCCCATCAGTAGCATCAAGGCAAATACAGTCGGTACTGGATCAGGGGGAGATTTAACCATAAACACAGGACAACTTCGGGTGCAGGGTAGAGGCTTAGTCTCTGCGTCAACCTTTGGTGGCGGGACAGGGGGAGATTTGACGATTCGGGCTTCAGAGGCTGTAGAACTGAGTGGTTCTGGATTTGAGAATTTGCAGCAAAACATTATCTTAAGGGCATTAGCTACACCAGAACAATTAGCAGCGTTAGGTGTACCCCCCTTCCAAGTTTCCGATATCGAATTTTTCGGCGGCGGACTTTTAGCGGCGACTCAAGCAAGCAGTTCCCCAGCCGGTCGTTTAACCATCGACACGAATCGGTTAGTGATGCGGAATGGCGCGATCGCCTCTACACCAACCGGGGGTGCAGGGAGAGGGGGAGATGTCTTGGTTAACGCTGCTGAATCCGTGGAAATATCCGGTTCAGCATTTGTTACCGGGGCGTTTCAAAGAACCACAGGCGATGCAGGGAATCTCACCTTGAATACGCAACGCTTATCCCTGAAAAATGGTGGACTCCTGCAAACGATTACTTTTGGTCAAGGGGATGGTGGAAGTTTGCAGGTGAACGCCTCTGAGTCTGTGCAAATGGACAGTACACCCATTGGCGCACTTGCTCCCACAGGGATTTTTGCCAACAGTGTCTTTGGTACCGGGACAGGCGGCGACATCACTGTAAATACACGCCGGATGATTATGCGCGAAGGGGCGCAAGTGGGAAATCAGACGGGTGCATTAACCGGATTGGGGTTAATTCCCTTAGGCGGTCCAGCCGGAGATGTGGTTTTAAATGCAACGGATTCGATTGAAATTGACGGTTTATCCCCGGATGGTCGGTTTATTAGTGGTCCGGGAACTACCAGTTTTAGTGGTGCGCCCGCAGGAGATACAAAAGTCTCCACCCGAAATATGATCATTCGCAATGGGGCAAATATTTCAACCACCACCCTGAGTGCGGGAGATGGAGGCACATTGACGGTTAATGTCTCCGATACTCTGGAACTCATCGGTACGGGCATTTCTACCGGGGGAGGAGTCACCGTTGAAATTCCCAGTAGTTTGGTTTCTTCCTCCGGACGGGCTGACTTTCCGGCATTGCAAGCCACGGGGGATGCGGGTGTTTTAAAGGTAAATGCAGGTCAACTTATTATCCGAGATGGCGCAGCAGTTGCCGTGAATAGTCTCGGTTCTGGGAATGCGGGGACATTAGAGATTGTCGCCGATTTGATTGAGTTGAATAATCAGGGAACAATTAATGCGGCGACAGATTCGGGTCAAGGTGGTAACTTATCCCTAAAAACCCAAAACTTGCTGATGATTCAAGAGAGTCAGATTACCACCGATGCAGGAAATACAGATGGGGGTAATATTACCATCATGACCGATACCTTAGTCGCTCTAGAAAATAGCGATATTACCGCGAATGCTCAACAAGGTCGAGGGGGGCGAGTTATTATTATAGCTCAAGGTATTTTTGGCACGGAGTTTCGGAAGAAATTGACACCAGAAAGTGATATTACAGCCACCTCTGAATTGGGACCTGAGTTCAGTGGTATTGTAGATATCGTTATCCAGGGTATTGATCCCTCTCAAGGATTAGTTGATTTCCCCGAAAATTTCACGGATACCAGTACCCTCATTGCCATTGGTTGTGCCGCTGATGAAGGAAATTACTTTGCCCTAACTGGACGTGGTGGCTTACCTGCTAACCCGACTCAACCCCTTGTCAGTGAGACGGTGTGGTCCGATGTACGCAATTTATCGGTGGCGTCTTCTCCAGCGTCTACGGCTAAGACGGAAAACAATTTTCAATTTTCCCGACCGAATCCTCAACCTCAAATTATTGAAGCGCAAGGCTGGATTGTCAATGAAAAAGGTCAAGTTGAATTGGTAGCTAATTTACCAGAAAGTTTCCCTCAAAGTCCTCGATATACACCACAAACTTGTTCACCTTAATTCTGGGGATAATCTCAGATCAAGCAAAAAACCTCTGCGCCCCTCTGCGTGAACCTCTGCGTCCCTCTGCGTTAAAAAAACATAATTTCGATGCGAACTTATATGATATGAAATCAAAATCATACCCTTGAGCGAAGTGTCAATACTGCCAATTAAATCAGGGCGGGTTTTGTACAAAGGTTATGATCAATAGCGAAACATAATTTCCTAAACCCGCCCCTACGTGCCTCAAAACCAGGTTCCTTTGAGCAAAGAATCAACGCTCAACACTCCCTCTGGATACCGTTAACTATCAAAATCAGGTCAAACTATGAAGTGGGCTAGTCAAAATTTTCGGCTAAAGATTCGGTCTAGTTTGAGACGGTATGCTTCCTCTGTGATACGGTTTGGGCTAACCCTGTTTCTCGTCACCACTGTATTACCCGGAATTTCATATCCAGTTGAATCTTTACACGTTAGTGGAGACAAGGTAGAGGACAGAGGGCAGAGGGCAGAAGGGCATATTGCCCAAACCGATAAAATCTTACACCTTGGGGATAACACTAGGCGCTTACAACGCCAACCCCAAAACGCCAAAATTGCCAATTCCCCAACCCCCCTAGAACAAGGGATTGCCGCCTTTGAAGCGGGACGTTTTGCTGATGCAGCACAACTGTGGCAACAAGCCGCCCAAGATTATGAAGCAAAGCGCGATCGCCTAAATCAAGCCCTAAGTTTAAGTTATCTCTCGCTAGCGTATCAAAATTTGGGACAAGTCCAAGACGCAGAACAAGCGATTAGCCAAAGTCTTGATCTGTTGCAGGATCAAAACAATTGGGAATCAGGGGGTTTGGCGATTCTGGGTCAAGCCTTGAATACTCAGGGACGCCTGCAACTCACCAAAGGACAAGCTGAAGCCGCCTTGGACACTTGGAAACAAGCCACCGACGCTTATAGCCGTGCGGGTGATGAAACCGGAAAACTGGGAAGCCAAATTAACCAAGCCCAAGCCCTGCAAACCTTGGGACTCTATCGACGGGCGCAAACGCTCTTAGAACGGGCAAATCAACAACTTCAAGCCAACCCTGACTCCCGCGTCAAAGTTCAAGGATTGCAGAGTTTAGGAATAGCCCTGCAAGAGTTGGGCGATCCCAAAACATCCCAAACCCTGTTAACCCAAAGTTTAGCGATCGCCCAAAAACTGAACCCAACTCCCGATACCAGTGCGATTCTGTTGAGCTTAGGAAATGTGGCGAGAGACTTACAAGAGGATGACAAAGCTTTTGATTACTTTCAGAAAGCGGCTAAAAATGCAACCAATTCGCTGATCCAAATCAAAGCTCAATTGAACCAACTGAGTCTGTTGATCAATACGGAACAAGAGGATGCCGCGATCGCACTATTACCGCAAATCCAAGTTAGTCTCGCCACCCTATCCCCCAGTCGGGCGGCGGTTTATGCTCAGGTAAATTTTGCAGATAGCCTAATGCGGATGAGCCAAGGAGCAGAGGAGCAGGGGAGCAGAGAAGCCGGGGAGCAGGAGCGCCAATTTGTAGGGGCGGGTTTGACCGATAACCTTACCCCAGAAACCGATAACCTCACTAAACCCGCCCTGGTTAGCAATCCCGGAAGCGCTAAAGCGCTGACTACGAACGGAAGCGCTAAAGCGCTGACTACGAACGGAAGCGCTAAAGCGCTGACTACGAACGGCGCGATCGCACAATTGTTAGCCAAAGCCATTCAACAAGCCAGACAGATTCAAGATGCTAAAGCTGAATCCTATGCCATTGGACAATTAGGCAAACTTTACGAACAAAAGCAGCAGTTAGCCGAGGCGCAAAAGCTGACGCAACAGGCGCTGAGTTTGGTTCAGGGAATTAATGCTGGCGATATTGCCTATTTATGGGAATGGCAACTGGGTCGAATTCTGGAAAAGCAGGGCAATATAAAGGATGCCGTCGCCGCTTATACCGTCGCCGTTGAAACCTTGCGATCGCTCCGCAGTGATTTGATTGCCCTGCCCAATTTACAATTCTACTTTCGAGAACGAGTTGAACCCGTCTATCGTCAACTGGTGGGATTACTCATAAAATCTGATCCGTCTCAAAAAAACCTGCAAAAAGCCCGTGAGGTGATTGAATCCCTCCAGCTTGCTGAATTAGATAACTTTTTTCGCAATACCTGTATCCAGGCGCAATCCCAACAAATTGATCAGGTTGATCCCACGGCGGCGGTGATTTATCCGATTATTCTGCCAGACCGTTTAGCCGTGATTCTATCATTGCCGGGACAACCCCTGCGCCATTATCAAACCCAATTACCGGAAGCAGAGGTCAACAACGCCTTTGTCCAACTCCGCAAATTCCTAAATCCTGTTCTGTCAAACAAACAACGATTACGCTATTCCCAAGACATTTACGACTGGCTGATTCGACCCATAGAAGCTGAATTAGCCGACAGTGGCGTTAAAACCCTCGTCTTTATCCTGGATGGAGCGTTGCGAAATCTGCCCATGGCAGCCCTTTATGATGGAGAACAGTATCTAATTGAAAAATATAGTGTCGCAGTTAGTCCCGGATTGCAACTGTTAGAACCGCGTGCATTAGACCGAGAACGGCTTCAGGCATTAATTGGTGGACTCAGCGAGGAACGCCAGGGATTTTCTGCCTTACCGGGAGTCGAGTTGGAACTGAGTAAAATCTCGGATCAAGTTCCGTCTGAGATGCTGTTCAATCAGGAGTTTACAACAAATACACTGAAGCAGGAAATTGGTGCCATTCCTTTCCCAGTGATTCATCTTGCTACCCATGGTCAGTTTAGTTCCGAGGTGGAAGATACGTTTATTTTGACCTGGGAAGGACAAGTTAATGTCAATGATTTGGATCAATTACTGCAAGTTCGAGAACGAGAGGATAGCCAACCGATTGAGTTACTGGTTCTCAGTGCTTGCCAAACCGCAACCGGGGATCAACGAGCCGCCTTGGGATTAGCGGGTGTTGCTGTACGTTCCGGCGCTCGCAGCACTCTGGCAACTCTGTGGTCGGTTCGCGACGAATCAACGGCTCAACTAATGGCTGAGTTTTACCAGTACCTGACTCAAGCTGAAAACAGCAAAGCGGAATCTCTGCGTCAGGCACAGCTTTCTATCTTGAAAAATCCTGACTATGAGCATCCTTATTACTGGGCACCGTTTGTTTTAGTAGGTAATTGGTTATAGAGCGTCGATTCTACAGCACGATGGCGTGGAGGTACACAGATCCCAGACGTGCCATGGCACGTCTCTACATTGGCTTCCTCAGCTTCCCCCGCTCCCCCTCACCACAACACTTATTCAGCAAGCTCTATATAGCGCGTCCATTTAAGTTGTACAACTCAGGTGAAACCGAACAAGCAAAGAGCATAACCTAAGCGTTATAAACCACAGGCGTTTCGCCAATATCAAGTATTAGGAAAGAATGTAAATTAATTGTACAAATGATTTAGACGCGCTATATTTTTTTACTCTGATTGTCAAATAATCTAAATTAGTGTAAATTAGTGTAAATTAGTGCTCTCTATAAACATTGCTGTAGATTATGTTACTTAGTAACCTGTGAAAACCTGTAATCATTTTGGCTCGAAAAGAGGGGTTCAATTGTGTCCGACATCCGACATCCGACATCCCATACCCGACACCCGACACCCTGCCTACACCTCAAGTAACTTGTCAACCCTTCCGTTCTAGGGGATAAGCAACTCTGTCGCCTGATAGATATCTGACTGGAGGATTCCGGTTAAGATACGCCTACTCCCTGAATGTAAATACGACAACGTGACCACTCTGGCAATTCCTGGCGAATGACGAATTTCAGTGGGGTGCAAGTTCAACTGAGATTTGGCACTCTAGTGAGCAATTGGGATTATGGCGAAGATTACCCTGTAAAAACCCTGATTTTTCGTTGATGTACTCCTGTTTATTCAGAATTGTGACAGATGGCAGCTCAGGTTCATCAAAAATCCCGGAGGGGGATTATCGCAGGGCAGACTTAGATGTATTTTTGTGATCAACCTTACATAGAAAGACTTATTACAACATAAATCTTCTCAATTTTTATTCCTATGGGTTGAGTAAAATCAAGGGGTGAAGACTGGCTATTATAAACGAAATTGTTTAAGATTAATAGTGTCATTCGCCAAGGCATTTACTGTTCAAGAGGATTATGCTCATGACTTGGCAACGTTACTACATTTATATAAGCTTCTTTGTCATCAGTCTGGTGTGGAATATCCTGCCGATTGAGGGGCTACCCGTGCAGGCGCAAGAAGTTACGCCGGCTAGAACGTTAGCCAGTCGCTCGATGGTGACGGTAAGCTTCACACCGCCACCAACTGGTGATCCACCCTTACCCAACAATACGGAAGGGGGAGGGACTCGTGATGGCGGATGTCCTCAAGATGCGAAGGCACTTGAGCCAGCGATTACGCCTGTAATGCCCGCGACTCGCCAAGGATTAACCGTTGCAGAGCGCCCGACATTTTTTGTTTACGTCCCTAAAACCACGGCGAAGCAGGCACTCTTTGTGCTTAAGGACGAAAATGAGGATTATTATTACGAAACAACCTTGCCCATACCCAAACAAGCAGGGATTATCAGCGTAAAGCTCCCTGATGAAGCATCCAAGCTAGAAATGGGTAAAACGTATCATTGGTCGTTTCTGATGATTTGTGGCGCACAAGTTACGCCCGATAGTCCCGGAGTCCAAGGCGTGATTAAACGAATTAAGCCGAATGGAACATTAAATCAGCTAGACGGAGAACCTTTGTTAGAACAGGCTCTCCAGTATGGGGCAAATGGTATTTGGTTTGATACTCTGACAACCCTGGCTCAACTTAGACAATCTAATCCAGAGGATTCCTCCTTTCAAATGGCTTGGGCAGACTTATTGAAATCGGTGGGACTCGATGCGATCGCGACTCAGCCCTTGGTTAATTGATATCAGTTTGTGGGGGCGCTCTTTAATGATTTAAATAATACAGTCCCCTTTCTGAGATTAACGATTGAGACTGGGGCGAGTCGAGACAGGTTAATTCTTACCCTCCACATTTATGCAGCGACTCGCCCCTACAACCCCTGCTTTCCAGACGCTTCTGGATCGCATCTCTACAGGCTTCCCCTGCTTCCCCGAGTCTCTACTCGGTTACCCAATCTGTACTCATGTCATTATCCCCCCAAGATAAATCCTTAAGACACCTAATTGCCGATACAATTGTGGCGACACCAAATCGGCGTATTTCATTTGCCGAATATATGGATTTAGTCCTCTATCATCCCCAACAGGGATATTATGCTACGGGTGCAGTTAATATTGGCTCTGAAGGAGACTTTTTTACCTCGTCCCATCTGGGTCATGATTTTGGTGAGTTACTGGCAGAACAGTTCGCCCAAATCTGGGAGATTCTGGAATACCCCGAACCCTTTACATTGGTGGAAATGGGGGCGGGTCAAGGATTGGTTGCGGCTGATGTTTTGAATTATTTATATCGACAGTATCCAGACTGTTTTGCGGCGTTAGACTATATCATTGTCGAAAAAGCAGCGGGATTGATCAGTAAACAACAGCAAGTTTTAACCCAGTTGAATCTACCGGGTTTACCGTTACGCTGGTGTACCTTTGATGAAATACCAGACAACTCAATCATCGGGTGTTGTTTTTCTAATGAACTCGTGGATGCCTTTCCAGTGCATCAAGTTGTGCTGGAAAAGGGAAAGCTTCGGGAAGTGTATGTGACAACGGTAACGACAGAAGTAGATGAGATTCATTTTGGCGAAGTTACCAATGATAGTTCTACACCTCAGTTAAATGAGTATTTTCAATGGATAGGAATTGATTTATATTCAGGTGCGTATCCAGATGGCTATCGAACTGAAGTGAATTTGGCAGCGTTGGATTGGATGGAGACGATTACCAATAAGCTACAACGAGGATTTTTGCTAACCATTGATTATGGGTATTCTGCCGATCGCTATTATTTACCCGTCCGACATCAGGGAACATTAAAATGCTATTATCGTCACCGCCATCATGATAATCCTTATGTAAATGTTGGGCAACAAGATATTACCGCTCATGTGAATTTTACGGCGTTGGAACGGCAAGGAGAATTGTCTGGATTACAAACCGTAGAATTGACTAAACAAGGGTTGTTTTTAATGGCATTAGGATTAGGCGATCGCATCTCAGCACTGTCAGGATCAGGAAGCCATCAGGGACAAGCGATGGCGGGGGCGCAGGATGTGATTAGAATTATGCAGCGTCGGGATGCTTTACATCAACTGATTAACCCCACGGGATTGGGAGGTTTTGCGGTGCTGGTGCAGTGTAAAGGGTTGAGTCTAGAAAAAGCGCGATCGCTCAAAGGATTAACAGTTCCGCCAATGGCTTAATTTGTTGTATGTCTTTTGTCAAAAGATGTAGGGGCGGGTTTAGGGATTAGATGAGTAAACCCACCTCAACATAAACAACTTGCACCCGCCCTAATCCCCACCTAAATTTATCAATTAACCTCAAACCCGACAACAAAATAAACCTGATTTTCAACCGCGATCGCACGCCAAAGATGTAGGAAAGATGGGGGATTGAGGTGATCAGTTGGGTGATAGGGTGGAGCAGGGCGGGTTTTGTCGAAAGGTTATGGGTTTGTCTGTTAATTTTGCCCCTAAACCCGCCCCTACATTAGATTCACTGCCCCGATATCAGATTTATACAGCGCTTTGCGCTGTAATAAAGAGCGAGATGATATTGTACCATTTTTTAGAAAGTGACAAACGACATAAGACCAATGATTATTAAGTCACAAAACCCCCTTAGAACTGGGAATCATTTCAGCGCGACGCGGATCAATTTCTGTTGCCATACGAACTGATCGCGCAAAGGCTTTAAATGTGGCTTCAATAATATGATGAGAATTAATTCCATCCAGTTGGCGGATGTGCAACGTCATTTGGCTATGGTTCACCAATGCAACAAAGAATTCCCGCACCAGTTGCGTGTCGTAGGTGCCAACCCGTTGAGTCGGAATCTCTAAGCCATAGCTTAAATGAGGACGCCCCGAAAAATCGAGTGCCACTTGGACTAATGCCTCATCCAAGGGTGCGATAAAATGACCAAAGCGGACAATCCCTTTGCGATCGCTTAATGCTTGAGCAAACGCCTGTCCCAGTGTAATGCCCACGTCTTCATTGGTATGGTGATCGTCAATTTCGATATCACCCGTGGCTTTCACGTCTAAATCAATTAACCCATGAGAGGATAGCTGATGCAACATGTGATCCAAAAAGGGGATACCTGTGTCAGCACTACAGATTCCTGTACCATCGAAATTCAGGCTAACCTGTACATCGGTTTCACCCGTGGTACGTCTCACCGTTGCTGTCCGGGCGGCGAATAGAGGATGCTGAGGCTGGGAACTGATATCTGTGCGATCGCTGGTTTGCATAGTCGCTTCTGATCGAGGAGAACACCGTCTATTATTGTCTCACACCTAATCCCATTCACTCATCTCCCCATCTTTGTGATCTTCGGTCATCTTCCAAATCTTCCTCTAGTTATGCAACCAGAACCTGGGAAGCGTGCTACAGTAACCTAGACACTAGCAATAGTGCCAACTTAATGAGAAGGAGAACACAACTATGCCAGATACTCAGGGTTTACTCCAGGCATTTGGTGAAGTCCACGATAATCCCATCTTACAGGAGCAAGGTGTCACCGCTCCTGTTTGTGAAGGGCTTAATATTAGATGATTGGACGACTAAACTGATGTTCTAGCGACTTTGAAAATCATCAATTTGTGTATTTGGCGGTAATGTTGTTGTATCTGAAACTTTCTCAAACACTGTCGCATTATTAAACTCTTCAGGTCGTTCTTCTCCTGGAGTTGTTCCCGCGATTTGCACGAGCATTTGACCTTCGGGAGTCATTTCAAAAATTGTCATGACAGTCGCCCCCCGCGCTAAGTCTATATCCAAACCCATCGGCTTGGTACTGCTTTCTACCTGGTAACGCATTTCTAACGCCTGTTGTGGTTCATCAGCAACGGGTGAGGCAGTCATGAAGAGTTTGCCGTCTGGCGTCAAAATCCAGGTAATCATTTGACCGGGTGCTAATTCCCCTTGCCATGTACCCACCACATCATCAGCCGTGACGTTTTTAGTGGATGCGATCGCCACTTCAGCAACGGCGGGTGATAGCAATGAATGAGAACGGACAGTTAACCCTAAGGTACTCAGAACACCCAAACACAGACCAGAAGCGAGAAGGCGACGGGGGGTAACAAAAGAAAAACTCATACTAGGTGCTGTCTAAACTAGGGCTATCGTAGCATCACTTACAGAAGCAGGGGTGTTGGGGTGCAAATGAAAAAGTTTTGACCCTTCACAACCTTCGAGGGCATGGTTGGTAGGGGTGGGTTTCACTACTATCGTTTCTTGCTTCACCCGGATGTGACTAAACCCGCCCTGACCGTGTGGCAAAATTATTACAAATGACGAATAACCCTTTAAGGAATTTTTAACTGGGCTTGAACATTAAAAAATTGACGATAAATACCCTGAGTCACCAAGATTGTAGTAGTGAGGTTAGTTGTCGCAATCATAAACATGATTAAAATTTGGTAAGATGCCGCATTTAATGGGTCAATACCACTCAGCAGTTGACCTGTAATGATTCCCGGTAATGTGACAATCCCCACCACCATCATTTGATTTAGGGTAGGAATCAATCCGGCGCGGATAGCATCCTTGCGGTATCCCGCCACGGCTTGTTGGGGGGTAGCACCCAAACTCAGGTGTGTTTCAATTTCCAAGCGACTACTGGTAATCGTACTCACCAACCGTTCACCCGCGATCGCAGATCCGTTCATGGCATTGCCCAAAACAATACCACCCAAAGGAATTAGATACTGGGGCTGATACCAGGTGTCCGGTTGAATAATTAGTAGATTGATATAAATCAACGTTAAGGCACTACAGAAGAAAATCGAACCGAATACTACCCAGAATAGTCGGGGAATCTTTTTGCCAATCCGGTTACGGGCGGTAATTGCTGCAATGGTTAGCATTACCAGTAAAACGGCTAAAACTGCCAGGGGGTTATCCAAGGCAAAGACAACCCCCAGAAAAAACCCTACTACCAAAAGCTGTATCACCGTTCGCCCTGTCGCGATCGCTAACGGTAACTCCAATCCTAAACCCTGCCAACTGGATAAACCAATCGCGATCGCCATCATGCCCAATCCCCAAACTAAATCAAAGGGGTCAAGTTGAATAAAAGCGTTCACACCGAGACTCTATCTCCTGTATCACCACCGCCATCATGCACGATAACTATACCACCGCTCAAAAAGCAACCATAAAGCAATAGGTATCTGAACATAAATTCTGTTCCCTGTTCCCTGTTTCCTGTTCCCTGACGAATGACAAATGACGAATGACGAATGACGATCTCTACGCTAGCATTTGCAGGAAGAGTAGGAAAACCAGCGTGGACAATCACATATTCGATTTAGTCATTGGCGGGTTCGCGATCGCTATCTTAGCAGGGGGTCTACTGATGCTATTTAAGGGAATCTTCGCTTTTGGAGATCAAGACAAGCAGTAAACATCGCTTATACCAAAGAAAACCCCCGCTAGTTCCGTCAATCTAGCGGGGGTAAAGCAGGGGGATTAGGGTGCATTCTGATTGGGTTCATCCCCCTTAAACAATAGTATGAACGCCTGATGTTGGTTTTCATGTTGGCGTTAATGTATAACTTTACAGAAAAATGCCTTTTTTTGGCTTCACTCGCCTTAAACGCTTGTCTGTGTTCGACGTTAGCGAGAACCATCGAACTCTTTATCAAATAGCGCTTCGATAAAGGCAAAACAGCCGACTAAGTAAGCCATCAAAATCAGTAGTTCTAACATAGCCACAATCTCCTTGATTCACGCTTCTCTAGATTTAGGTTTTTTTCCTACACTCTCATTCTCCTCTAAGAGTGGGATGCCTACAGTGCTATTGATCTAGAACAGCGGTGATTTGTTTATAGAAAAATGAGTGATGGTGAACAATAATCTATGTGATCAAAGTCCGCCTCTACTATGAGATGTATCACGAGTTACATTAAATAATAGAGTTGGCTCATTCAGGGGAATCAGGAAATGGGTGATTAGAGCGAAGATGTAACGCATTCATGTCACGTCTCTAAAAAGTCGAACCCTAATTTTTTGTAGCTAAGGTTACATTTATTCCGTTCAAGCGACAGAAATAAAGTGGCTCAGTCTGGCAAGGATTGCGAGTTAACATCAGTCGTTGGGATGATTGGTCTTTTTAATTGTGTTTGACCATCAACGGCGATTACACCAACCGACGTGCTAAAGATTATTGGCACATTCCAGCCTAGTTCTTAAACGCTTGCTTGTCGCCAGATCGTCTACGAGTCGCAGCGTTACTAAGGCGCGATCGTATTGTTTGGCTTCGGTATAGTTTTGAGCCAGTTGCAGCCAATAGAGTCGGTGATTTGACTGAGCTATATTAGGATCGGGTATAGGTAAGTTTTCACCACTTGCTTGTAGGTTTTCACCACTTGCTTGTAGAGTTTCGAGCGGTTTCTGGGCTAATGATAAAACTTCAGCCGCTTTTTCCTGTTGACCAATCGCCTGATATAAACCTGCGATCGCAGTCAATATTGATACTTTTTTTAGCAGAGGATGAATCGTGATGTAATCATCAGTGTTCTTAGCAATTTCTGTGGCTTGGGCGAGTAGCGCAGTGGCTTGGTTGTCATCTCCCGACGCCGTGTAATGAAGCGACAGTTGAGTCAGGACAGCCGCTTTGTAGTAAGCATCATTGATGGCTTCTACTATCGTTAATGCGGCGTCATATTGGTCGTTTTTTATATAATTTGCAGCAATTGTACCCAGAAAAGTTTCTCTAGATTCAGTATCTTTTATCGTTGCTACGATATCAGACAATGGTTCACTTGAGCCTCCCTCTACATATTGCTCCGCAATATGTTTTGGGGCAAAAACTTTTCGCTCCATCCCTTTGAAAAAAGGGACTAATTGCAGGGCTTGGCTATAGTCACCTCGTTTTGCCTTTTGGCTGATAATATCAACTAATACATCTTGGTTAGCATCCGGCAAGTTAATCGCTATTTGAGTCGCTTTATCCTCTTGTCCTGTCTGCCAATACTGTTGAGCAATTTTAGCTAATGTATGGCTGTTGATATCGGCAATTTTAGCAGCGCGATCAAGAAGTTCAATCGCTTGATTCTCTTGCCCAAATTTCCGATAGGATTGAGCGATGTTAGTGAGTGCTGACGCTTTAAAATTAGCATCCTCGGCACGGTTAACAATTCCCAGGGCTTGCTCTAGGATTGGCTCAACATTATCCGGTTGTTCTGTTGCGATCAAATTATTGGCGATTTCAACTAACGCCGAAACTTTCGTGGACTCCTCCTGAATTGTCTGAACAACCTGTAGTGCTTGGTTTAGTTGTCCTTGGACTGCGTATTTACCCACAATTTCTCGTAAGGTTTGGGGGCGAAAGCTTTCTAGATTTTGGGCAATCCGTAACGCCTGATCATATTGACCCCGCTTAATATATTCTCGTGCGACTTTGGCTAATTTACTGTCTTTAGGGAATCCGAGTTCAATCGTGTCGATTAATTGAACAGCTTGCTCTAGATTACCTAGCTCAGCATAGACTTCAGTGAGAGTGTCGAGGATAGAACCCTGTCTAAAATAATTAAGATCAACAGTTTCTCGTAGTTGCTCAATTTGGGCTACTATATCAGCCGCTTTATCCTTCTGGCTAGCTGCTGTATATTGGCTAGCAATATCCGTTAAAAAAGCAAGTTTTGCTGGCTCGTCTGTAGTTGTTTGAGTAAGTTGTAGAGCCGAATTGAGTAGGGGTGTAGCGGAAGCGAATTCCTCTGCATCTATATAGCCACTAGCCACCTGAAGTAATAATTTGATTTTACTCTGGACATCTTCAACAGTTCGGGCAATTTCTAAGGCTTGTTCTAATACCTCAGAGGCTTTATCTTGATGTCCGGCGGCTGAATATTGATGCGCTACCTTGAGTAACGCCCAGACTTGCGCCTCAGACTCCGGTTTAGAGTAAGCTTCACGCACCCAGCAAACTAGCGGAATTCCTTTATCAGTTGGTTCTTGGTCAAAGGGTTGATTGGCGGTTTGTTCGGATTTCATGGACTGAAAAAAGGGTAAGTTAGCCGTTTGAGAAAAATTTGAAGAGCCGACTAAAAATAAGGTTGTCAGATTTGTAATTAATAGGGATAATAAGGAATTAAACATTAGCAAGGTTATCGAAAAAAACAAATATCCTAATTAGTTAACGCTAGATCAACCAAGTTTGTACGTTGGGTTGACGAAGGAAACCCAACACCATCAAGGACTCGCATCTTTGACTACGAAATCTGATTACACGGATTGTCTAATTAGACGCTGTTGATAGTTCTACGGTAGGAAACTTGCACAAAGGTGTGGGAAAGGGTATGACATTTTTCAGATTGACCCTCTTTAGAGCAATGGTGCATTACGCTACCCTTCGGGAACGCTGCGCGAACACTCTCCTCACGATGGCGACGTGACACAGCTAAAATTGTGGAATAGATTTTACTATTGAATCGGGCGCACGTCTGTGCGCCCCTACAATAGGGCTTGCTGCACAAAGCCGAAACCGCAAAGCCCATCAATGCTTTGAGCCATATTGACAGTGGATAAAGTGCAAGGAAATGGGGTAGCATCCTTCATA
>JGI11783J13700_1008317_pt1 | contig 31100 bp, 19 predicted proteins | sample ElkSlonscriptome_6_FD_13700 | JGI IMG/M metagenome (IMG submission 13700)
ACCAAAAGTACGGTGCGATCGCGTAACTCCAGAGGCGGCAGATCCCCTCGGTAAGCCTTTTCCCGCCGTTCTAATTCTTGTTGCTCTTTTGCCGCTACTTGGTCAATCGCTTGCTCGGATACACCCAGCGATCGCACTACGTCCTTGTTTAAAATGCGCGTACCACCACTGGCGATCGCACCCATGGCTAATTCTTCGTGACCCGGTGCGCCTAATTTGCGAACTAGCCACACATCGAGAGGGGCATCGAGTCCTCTGGCTACTTCATACGCCACCGGTACACCACCACGGGGTAATCCCAAGACAATCACATCGGGGCGGTTGGCATACTCTTTCAGATCGCTGGTGAGTCTTTGACCTGCTTCTTTTCTAGTTTTGAAAAGCATAATTATTCTAATTTGTAAATTTTAGACAACTAATTTCAGTCAGTGAATTAAGTTGAAACTATTCCCTGTTTCCTCGTCTTTTAGATTAGATCGCTAGGTGCCAGAAATTCGTCAACCTACAGATAGATACCTGAACAACCGAAAACCCTAGCTAATTTCTTTCGCCAGATCCATGTCATTTAAGGGGATTTCTCTTGGCTGTTGCGATCGCGGTTTGATCGGAATCTCGATGATCAACGTTGTCCCTTCTCCTGGGGTGGACAGGCAACTGAGTTGTCCTTGGTGTTTCTCGACGATAATTTGGTAGCAAATGGATAAACCCAAACCTGTACCACTGCCCACTTGTTTAGTTGTAAAAAATGGATCAAAGATTTGCGGTTGCACCTCCTTAGAGATGCCGATTCCGTTGTCAGTAATGCAGATGCTCACGACATCGGTCTGCTGGTTTCCATTGTTCGGCAGTGGTTGTTGGTTAGCTTTAGCAAGTTTGGTGCTGATCATAATTACTCCAGGTGACGAGTGACTTTCTATGGCGTCAATCGCATTTGCTAGTACATTCATAAACACCTGGTTCAATTGATTGGCATAACAGATCACCGGGGGGAGCTGACCATACTCTTTAATCACCTGAATTTCCTGTCGATTTCCAGGGCTTTTGAGTCGATGCTGCAAGATAAACAACGTACTATCTATCCCTTGATGAATATCCACAGACTTTAGGTCAGCTTCATCGAGTCTAGAAAAGTTCTTCAGGGAAAGAATAATCTGATGAATTCGCTCCGCACCTTCGTGGATAGAATTGAGCAGTTTATGCCAATCTTCCTGGATAAACTGTAAATCAATGGCTTCCGCTATATCTTGAATAGATGAAGGGGGATTAGGATAAGTTTCGTAATAGATATTAATTAGCCGCAGCAAATCATTAAAGTATTGACGACCAATGGTGAGATTGCCCAAAATAAAAGAAACGGGATTATTAATTTCGTGAGTTATTCCCGCAATCATTTGCCCCAGACTGGACATTTTTGCCGTTTGTACAAGCTGGGATTGGGTACGTTTTAATTCTTCGAGCGTGCGTTGGAGTTGATGCGCTCGTTCTCGTTCGCGTGCTTCCGATTGTCGCAGGGCGGTTTCGGCTTTTTGGCGCTGGGTGATATCTAAGGCGGTGCCGAAGAGTTTAACTACTCGATGCTGTTGATCAAAAATGGGTTCAATTCTCACCTCAAGATGCCGAACGGTTGTGCGATTCTTGGGTAAAATTTGAAACTCTAATTCGTAGCAGAGTCCTTGGGCAATGGCTTGCTTGACTGTTTCCTCGAATTCTGAGCAATCATCGGGATGAATAAAGTCCAGGAGTTGTTGATAGGTGGGTTCCGTTTGATTGGGTTCCAAGCCAAAAATGCGAAACAGTTCCGCTGACCAAATAATTTGATTCGGGATCACATCAAATTCCCAATTGCCAATATGAGCAATGCGTTGAGCTTGAGCCAGTTTTTCTTCCGAGAGGCGCAGTTTTTCTTCCGCCTGCTTGCGCGTCGTAATATCAATGCCAAAGGATTGAACTTCTATAATTTGTCCTTCTGTATTCCGAATCGGTTGATCCGTCCATTTAAACCAATGGAGTTCCCCCTGAGCAGAGATCATGATATGTTCGGCGGTTTCTGGACATTCGTGGTTGACGAGGGATTTGGCAAAATCCCTGATCTGATCTTGAATGGAATCAGGCAGTAACTCTAAATATTTGGTACCAATTAGTTCAGCTTGAGACTTGCCAAAAAAACGACAGTAGGATTGATTGACAAACGTGAGGGTGGTATCCGGTTTCCAGCGACAGACGAGAACTTGTTCCTGAAATTCTACCAGTTCTCGATAGCGGATTTCACTTAAGCGTAATGCCTCTTGTGCTTTTTGACGTTCTGTGATATTACTGGCTGTACCTGTTACACCGACAACCTGACCCTGGTCATCAACTACTGCGATCGCGTTGAGCAATAATTGAATGGGTTCCCCAGCTTTAGTTAGATGGGTGGTTTCATATTGGAATACCGACTGTCCCTGAAGTAAACGCTCAAAAAGATTGACATCCGCTTCTAGACGTTCCGGTGAGAGAAACTCGGTAAACGAACGTCCCAGCATTTCCTCTGGAGAATAGCCATAAAGGTGGTGGACAATCGGATTAACAAAGGTGTAATTCCCATCCCGATTAACCGACCAAATTAAGTCTTGTGACGCTTCAACCAGATGGCGATATTTTTCCTCACTCTCACTCAGGGCAATTTCTACCTGCTGGCGTTCCTGAATTTCTTGTTGCAGTTGGATATTTTGTTCGGTTAGCTGCTGTTGTAACCGTTGCAGACGCAATTGACTCTCCACCCGCGCTAACACTTCTTGCACTTGAAACGGTTTAGTAATATAATCGACGCCACCGACTTCAAAAGCTTTCACCTTATCAAAGGTTTCATTCAACCCACTTAAAAAAATTACTGGAATATTCTGGGTTTTCGGAGAGGCTTTCAACTGTTGGCAAACTTGATAGCCATCCATATCCGGCATGATAATATCCAGTAAAATCAAATCGGGGGGATTGTTAGCAATAGATTTCAGCGCCAGTCTACCAGTGGGTATGATCCGGATTTTGTACCCTTGTGCGCTTAACATCTCGGTTAACAGGTGCAAATTATCCGGGGTATCATCAATCGTTAGTATTGTCCCTTTGTATAGAGGAATTGACTCCAGAGTCATCGTCTTCATCAGTAGGTGGTTTGGTCAAGGCTAATAGGTACTCGAATTGAAATTCATGAGTTAAAGTAGACAGAGAATTGGCTAAGGATTCATCGCGATCGCGAATGCCCTCGATGAGGCTCAACATCTTATCAAAATCCCCTTCAATTGTGGCTTGATGGAGCGATATTCGCCACTCCCTCGGTAAATCAGCCAAATCCGTTGGCGTCAAGGTAATGGTTATCCGGGATTCGGGAATCTTGGGTAGCACCTCAGACAACTCAAAATTTCCAGTATCCCGAATGTGAGTAGACTGGCTTTTGGTTAATTCCAACAGGTTTTCCAGCAGTTCCAGCAAATGCTTACCCGCACTATAGATAATACCTACATTTTTCTGATCCTCGGATGAGAGGGATGGGGAACGGTGCATCAGTTGAGAAAACCCGAGAATTGCGTGGAGTGGGGTTCTAAATTCGTGGTTTAAATTAGCTAAGAAGGCACGTTTAACTTGGTTAGCGGCGGCGGCTTCGTCTTTGGCTTGTTGCAGTTTTTCTTCTAAGTTGGCATATTCACAGAGTTGTTGCTGCAATTGCTCATTAACTTGGCTTAACTCCTTAGTTCGCTCATCCACTTGTTGACGCATAAGTTCAATAGTGGCATACATTTCTAGGGGGTTTAGGGCTTCTATTATTGTGCTTTGAGTGATGAGTCCGGCGAGTCTTCCGATTTCATCGACGACGACTAAACGGCGAATTTTATGGCGTTTCATCATTTCATTCGCCAACATCATTGAATCATTAATTTTAATCGGGAGGAGTGGCGTACTCATCACCGTTTGTGCGACCGTCGTAGCGAAATCTATCCCTATTTTTTGCACCTGAATAATATCGCGTTCGGTAATAATTCCCAGGGGAACAATATCTGCGTCGTTTTTTGTTTCCGTAATCACGATGCAGCTTTTCTTCTGGGTCACCATTTGCTGAGTAATTTCTAGTAGGGACGCCGTGGCAGAATTCTGAATCACCTCAGATGTCATCACATCCTCCACTCGTTTGAACTTCAATAAGTCAGTGGGTTGAATCACCTCTCGAATGGTTTTCGGCGTAATCACGCCCACAATTTCACCCCCTTGATTGATGACAGGTAAATGACGAATATGATACTGACGTAGCAGGTAAAGAATGAAAAAAACGCCTTGATCTTGGTCAACCGAAACGGTAACTGGATCAGGCGTCATCACCGATTGAATGCTTAAATTGTCTAGGGGTAGCTGCTGGGCAGCGATGCGGACAAAATCCCGTTCCGTGAAAATACCGACTAACCGTTTTTGTTGTACGACTAATGCATAACTACTCTGACGTTCAGTGAGCCGATTTATAATCTCCGTTACCCGCATCTGGGGAGTAACAATCAGGGGATTGCGATCAATTGCTTGTGATTGCGATAATTGTTGTAATAAGGAACTGCGGGTTAACATTTTCTGCCTTTATTTTTATGAATTCGAGCGATAATTACTCAATTATATCAATTTTATCTTCTACATCAGTAACATGGAGTTATTGAACATTTCTAGTTGCCCAAGGTTCAGTTAAATCGAGTAATCGTTCAAATTGGAAAGTATTAGCCAAGTGAGCGAGAGTATTAGCAAGCATCTTATCCTGGTTCTGGATTTGATCAATTAAGCTTAACATCTCCTCAAAATCTCCCTCAAGGGTAGCTTGGTGCAACTGTGCTAAGCAATCAGTCGGCAAGATAGCCAAATCATCTGATGTTAAGACAACAGTCTCTGTTTGCACAGGAGTTTGATCCGGTTCGTCATAGATAAAACTGACTCCCAGATGTTGGCGTATGGCTGCAAACAAATCTGATTCATGAAACGGCTTAGCGATGAAATCCGCGCAACCCACCTCTAAGGCTTTCAACCGTTCTTCTTCTATTACACTAGCACTTAGAGCAATAATTATGGGTGATGTAGAGACGTAGTATGGCGCGTCTCTACACTGTCGAATGTGTTGGGTAACGGCGTAGCCATCCATTCCCGGCATTCGCAAATCCATTAAAATTAAATCAGGTTGCCAACTCTGCCAAATCTCAATCGCTTCTTCACCATTACTCGCCTCTTGAAGTTCAAACCCCAAAGGATTCAGCAATTGCATTAATAGTTGACGGTTTTCCACTTGATCATCCACAATTAAAATTCGATAGTGGGGTTGATTTGGGGCAAGGGCAATAACGCGACATGAAGTCGTTTGAGGTATGCTAGAAGTCACCTGGGTTTCCTTTGCCTGAATATCAAACGTAAAGGTTGTTCCCTGGCTAACTTCACTTTCAACTGTGATTTCCCCACCCATAAGTTGGATAAACTTGCGCGTAATCGGCAATCCTAAACCTGTCCCACTCTGGGAGTGTACTCCGCTTTGGCTTTGCACAAACGCTTCAAAGATACTCTCTAATTCATCCGCCGCAATACCACATCCGGTATCTTTAATTTCAAAATAAAGCGTCATTCGTCCATCGTCATTTGTCCTGGGTTGAGTAACATTCACAACCACACTCCCTACTGAAGTAAATTTAACGGCATTACTCAGCAAGTTAATTAAGACTTGGCGTAACTTAATCTCATCGGTTTGTATCGTGGGGGGGATATCTGCCGCACAGTTAAACCGTAATTGTAATCCTTTCTCATTTACCTTGAGTCGAAACATATCTTCAACTTCACGCAAAAGATGATGCAGGTTAAACGTAGTTTCATTCAAAGTAATACGTCCCGCCTCAATTTTGGATAAATCTAAAACTTGGTTAATTAGCGTCAGTAAATGTTCTCCACTATGGTGAATAATCCGTAGATTATCTTGGTATTGCTGGGGAAGGGTGACACTATTACTCATCAATTGAGCAAATCCCAAAATCGCGTTGAGAGGACTTCGCAATTCATGACTCATATTTGCCAGGAATGTACTTTTTGACCGATTCGCGGTATCAGCGGCTTCTTTTGCCTTTTGTAAGGCAATTTCCGCTAACTTGCGTTCGGTAATATCGGTATTCGTGCCAACCATACGAATACCCTTCCCTTGGGCATTTAGGATAGCTTGTCCCCGGACGACAATCCAACGAATTGAACCGTCTTTGTGCATCATCCGATGTTCAAGTCGGTACTCCGGGTTTTCTCCAGCTAAATGTGCCTGGGTTGTGGTGAGGAACGTGGACTGATCATCGGAATGAATCAAGATAATCCAATCGTTAAAATTATTAGCAATTTCTGTCTCTGTGTAACCGAGAATTGCTTTAATTGTGGGGTCAATATAAAATTCATTCGTCTCTAAATTCCATTCCCAAACCCCTACCTTTGCGGCGCGAGTGGCTAACTCATAGCGCTGTTCACTCTCTTGTAAGGCGGCTTCTATCTCTTGGCGTTCAGTAATGTCTGTGGCGGTACCCAAAAGCTGAGTAACCATACCGTCAGCGGTTCTGGCAAAGGGGGTTTCTCGACCCAAAAGTGTGCGCCATTCTCCATTGGCATCTCTGACGCGATACTCGATTTCAAAGATTTCTCCATCCGCCGCGTTTTGGACTTGTTGAAAATAGGCGGGTAATCGGGCTAAATCCTCTGGATGAATCAGATTGGGTAGAATGTTTGCACCCATCGCTTCAATTTGTTCTGGAGTATAACCCAGAAACGCTGCCATTTCCCGGTTGGCGTAGATATTGCGTTGTTCATTCAGGTCAAAAATGTATAAAAGATTGGGAGAGGCTTCTGCAATTCTTTGCACAAAATGCTGACTTTCTCGTAGTGCAGCTTCGGCTTGTTTGCGTTCAGTAATGTCACGAACAATACAAATGCGTTCCCCTCCCGGTAATAACGTAACCGAGACTTCATGGGGAAATGTGCTACCATCACGGCGTAAACCTTGAGCTTCTGTGCGGCAATATCCCTGTTCTAACAATAAGGGTACGCATTCGTCTAGCAACCGTTGATATTCGCTAACCTCGTAAAGCACCTGCCAATTTTGACCGAGGAGTTGGGCAGTACTATCATAACCAAAGATTTGGGCGTATGCTTGGTTAAGAGAGACATACTCTCCGTTGTGATTCAAAATCGCAATCCCATCCGTAGCGGCTGTCATCGCGGCGGCTTGCAACTGTAAGGTTTTCTCAACCTGTTTGCGATCGCTAATATTAAAGCTAGTACCAATTAGTCGATAAATTCGCGCGTTGCTATCCCGCAGAGGGGTTAAATTGGTAATCCACCAGGTTTCTTGTCCCTGAATCGGTAGACATTCTTCATAGCTAATTGGTTCTCCCGCCGCCACACAAGCACAATACCGTTGAGACACCACCTGTGCCGTTTCTGGAGTGAACATTTCTTGGGGAGTCTTACCGCTTATTTCTGAGGCGAGAAGACCAGACATCCGTTCATGGGTGGGATTAATACTAACATAACGGAATTCGCCATCTTCGAGAACATCCACGATAAAAACAGCGGCTTCAATCCCATCATAAATACTGCGTAAAAACGCTTCTCGTTCTCTCAGGGATTCCTCAGCTTGCTTGCGTTCGGTGATATCCTGAACGACAACCATACCCGCCATAATGTCTCCCGTATCATTTTGCACCGCCCGAGTTTGTACCAGATGAAAGCAATTGCGATAGGGGATTTCCAGGGTTTGTTCTATCCCCGCTAAAGCATCACGATACAGGGGTTCAACCAGCGCACATTCTTGTTCAGATAAAGCCTCCCAAATTGTTTTTCCTTCTAATACATTCCGACTATATCCTGAACCGGAACTGCCTAAACTTTGACCATCGGCAACTAAATACCGCAAATCCTGATCAAACAGAAAAATTGCCCCATTAGGAAAATGTTTTGCCATGGTACGGTACAGTTGTTCACTGTTGCGTAATTCAATTTCTGCTTGCTTGCGATCGCTGATATCAATTGCCGTACCAATTACCTGCTTGACTGTACCATCTGGAGTTCTGGCGAATACCGTTTCTCGACCAAATAAGGTATGCCATTTCCCTTGGACATCCTGCATCCGGTACTCTATCTCTAAAATTTCTCCATCCACCGCCCTCGCCAACTTTTGCAACTGTTCTGAGACGATAGTGACATCATCGGGGTGCAGTAGGCTGGAGATAAAATTCTCGCCCATGGCTTGAATTTCTGCGGGTGTATAACCCAGAATTGTGGTAATTTCTTGGTTGCTGTAGATATTCCGATTTTCAAGGAGATCATAAATATATAAGCAATAGGGTGAAGCCGCCGCAATTTGTTCGATAAAATGTTTACTTTGGCGCAGTTGTTCCTCGGCTTGTTTTTGAGCGCTACTATCAATACTGACACCCACATAGCCGATGGTATTTCCTTGGTGATCTCGAATTAGGGTATTCGTGGCATAAACTGGAAACGTGCTACCATCTTGGCGTTGAACGGTAAATTCCCCCTCCCAATAACCGTTTTCTTGTACACCCGCTAAAATGCCCTGCGCCAGGGCTTTATCTTGGGGGAGTACGGTAACATCAAGAATGGATTGACCGAGTATTGTTTCTGGATTGAGTTGATATAAACGCTGAGCAAATTGATTGGTGTAGATAATGGTTCCGGCTAAATCGGTAGCAATCACAGCATTACGAACTTGATTCAGTAGAGAGGCTTGAAAGGCTATTTGGGCTTCGGCTTGTTTGCGATCGCTAATATCACGGACGATGGAAAGGATCTCCTGGTTACAACAGGGAACAATACGGGCTTCATAATCCCGCCATTGATTCTCGATCTGGAGTTGATAGTCGAGTTGTTGTACCTCACCGGATACCAAGCTTTCCTGATAAGCTGCTCTAATTTTATGGGCTAAGTCTGGGGGGAAAACATCTTCCGGTTTTTTGCCTAAAAAAGCCTGGGCTAGGGCGAATGTGGGGATAGTAGGCGCGGGTTTAAAATCGATATACGTACCATCCGCCTGGGAACAGAAAATCATATCCGGAATCGCCGCCAGTAGCGCCTGGTTTCGAGCTTGGCTATGGCGTAATTCTTCGGTTTGTTCCGCCACCTGTTGCTCTAATTGCTGATAATAATCGGCTGAAATTTGTTCAGGCTGCTGACGTTCACTGATATCAACAAACGCCGCGATCGCATGAGTCAGATTTCCCTGACAATCATAGATTGGGTTTCCCCAAGCTTCGACGGGAATTGTGCGATCGCGGTGGCGGATTTCCATATCATCAACTCGTACCCGTTTCCCTTTTAACGCTTGCAATAGGGGATGGCGATTCCGGGGATAAAATTCATCGGTTCCCGCCTGATAAATCCGATAGGTTTCAATGAAGTGATCCGCCGTCACTGGCTCAACCACTCCTTGACCCAAAATTTGCTTACCGATTTGATTTACATAGTCAGGTTTCCCATCAGCTTCTGACACAAAAATACCCACAGGTACAGAATCAAGAAGCTGTTTGAGCCGATGTTCACTCTCTTGGAGTTGGGCAATTAATACGGCTTGGTCTCGATTAGCTTGGTTGAATCCCTGATTCATTTGATGCAGTTGCGCTGTTTTTTGAGTCAATTCTTGGTCTTGATTATAGCGCATCCTTCAGATCCCCGACTTCTTAAAGAAGTCGGGGATCTCGTCTTCAACTTCCGGGATCTCGTCTTCAACTTTAATCCTATTTTTCTTTTTTGTCTAACCCCATTTTTCTGGCTGCATCATGGTAGGTTTTCAACGCTTTAGCCCCTGCATTACCGGACTGTTTTTGCTTAGGTGATTTTTCCGAATCCTCTGAATCTCCGGCAGCTTTTTTGAGGGCTTCGGTATGAGCAATTCCTTGCTTTGCCCGATCTGCTTCAGTCAGTTGAATCGCATGTTTATCGGGAACAATCTTTGAGCCAAACTTACTGGCATAAACTTGGGTAAATTCTGCGCCGATAAACAGAATTTGGGCGGAATAGTAAACCCAAGCCAGAAAAATCACTAACGACCCCGCTGCGCCGTATGTTGAGGCAAAACTCCCCCGCCCTAAATACATGCCAATTAAAGTTTTACCAATTGTAAAAAGTATGGCAGTAATACTCGCCCCAATCCAGACATCACTCCAGCTAATTTTAACATCCGGTAAAAACTTGTACATCATCGCAAATAGCAGCGTAATTACGCCCAGAGAAAGCACCCAATTTAACAGTGACCAGAGGAATCCTACTCCCCAAAGTAAATCACTGGCATAATTACTCAACGCCGATAACGCCGCACTGACAATCAGAGACACTAAGAGTAAAAAGCCAATCCCCAGCACAACCGAAAAGGACAGTAACCGTTTCTGTAAAAAACCTTTAACGGGTCGTCCAGGTTTCGGTTGTACTCCCCAAACGGTATTCAAAGCATCTTGCAGTTGGGCAAAGACTCCCGATGCACCAAACAGCAGCACGACAATACTGATAATTGAGGCAATACTGCTAACATTTGGTCGATTCGCATTTTGAATCGCCGTTTCAATTACCTTAGCCCCCTCAGTACCTACCAGCCCTTGAATTTGCTCGACAATTTCCCCTCGTGCGGCTTCCGGACCAAAAATCGAACCCGCGATCGCGATCGCGATAATCAACAACGGTGCGAGGGAAAACACCGTGTAATAGGCTAAGGCGGCGGCTAACCGTGACGCTTTATCCTCTTGCCATTCTTGAATCGTTTCCTTGAACAGTTCTCCAATCACCTTGATATTCATCACCAATAACTCCGCGAGGGATTTCTTCTATCACAATTTCAACCATCAATTATTAATCTTTATAAAATCTTAAGGATATAAGCGCAACCCCCCAAAGTTAGAAATTTAGACCTATACTAGATTGCATTCTGCTTACCTTTGGCAATCTCCAATGATCCTGCTCAACCATGGATTTCAGTCAAGAATTACTCAAGAAACTGGACTCAATCGTCAACACCTGGGTGGAAGCGGTTCGCCAAGATGGGGAACTGGAGAGTACCCGTGAACTCACCTATAAGGCGGTACTCGATGGTTTACCCTCGGTGCTGCGAGCCATCGCCAAAATCCTTTCTGACTGTGAAAATGGCGCACATCAAACAATTGTCGAGAAAAGTCTAGAGCATGGTGTAATCCGAGCCAAACAAGGCTATGATCCCACAGAAGTAGCACGAGAATATCGAATTCTGCGCCAGATTATCTTTGCTCATTTAGAACCGGATCTCTTGCAAGGTTCAACCGCTCAGGTTTTGCAAGCCACCCGGATCATTGATATGGCACTAGATGAAGTGATTGGTCGTTGTTTCAACAGTTATACAGAAGAACGATTGCAGGAGTTAGAAAAACTGCAAAGTCAAGTCAACCTCACTAATCACGAACTGACCCGCTTAGTGGACACTCATCGAGATAATTTAGCCCATTTAGCCCATGATTTGAAAAATCCGCTACAGTCAATTCTCCTATCCTCTGATCTATTTCTACGTCAACACAACACCCAAGACACATTTGTCAGTCTGGATCACATTGAGCGGGTACTCCGAAATGGGCGACAACTTTTACACCTGATCAACGACGCTCTAGAAGTCTCTCGTCATGAAGCAGGACAGGTAACATTGCAGCCAGAGGTAATTGATGTTTGCGCGTTGATTGACAATGTGGTCGATACGTTAACGCCCTCAGCTAGTGAAAAAGATCTGACGATAACGGTAGATTACGAACTAGCGCCGAAGCAAGTCACGACTGATCCCTTGCGACTCGAACAGATTATCACCAATTTGGTCAGTAATGCCATTCGTTACACGGAAACCGGACGCATTACCATCACCTGCCAGGTTGAGTGTAATCATCAAAATGAGCAATTTAATCATTTTGTGATCGCGATTACCGATACCGGGATTGGTATTGCTCCAGAAGACCAAGCTAAAATTTTTGACCCTTATTTTCGCGGTGGTTCCCGTGCTAAACGTTTACCGGATAGTACCGGATTGGGGCTGGCAATTGTTGGGCGGTTGGTGCAACTTTTGCAAGGGGAAATAGAGGTTGACTCTCACATTGATCTGGGTTCTACCTTTAAAGTAATTTTACCTGTAATCCTCTAATTTCCCTGATTCAATGAGAGTCTGAATACGTTTCAAAGCGATGTTTAAGTTGATTAGCCCCAAGGGTAACAATTAACGCTGCAACTGCCAACAACACGGCTCCCATTTGCATCCCCGAACCATCCGTCAAAATTGCTAACCCTGCCAAAACAATCGCCACTCCTACGCCGAATTGTTCCACCCGCTGCGAGATCTGATAGGCTCGGTTACAAGAGTGACAAAGTTCAGTATGCAAAAATAACGGCTTCACTGACATTGTATTCAACTGACCTTCAGATTCATTTTCCCTATCTTTCGAGGTTAAATACCCGCGATAATAGGGCAAAGACGCCCCAACCCGATCCAGCCATTTACGATATTCCATAGCAAACGTATCACAAGTGGGAATAGGGGAATAAACCTGTTTCACAGGTTCTCCTAACCGTTCAACTTCATTTTGTTGTGCGACAAGCTGCGCTAAATCCTCTGCGATAATTTTATTCTGTCTTAAATGAATCCACCATCTCGGCATCAGCTTGACTGGTTGAGTGGCAAAATTACGATAACTGCGAGTAAGAATACGGCATCTTCCTTTCCCTAAAGGGAAAAAATAAAACGCCTGCCCAAAAAACCAACCTTTCTCAGGAATAGGAAAATGTAAATGGGCTAAACTAGGAGCCAAAAAATCTAAATTCCTCCAAGTTGGATTCGGTTGCTTTGTCTCGCGAAACCTGCCGCGAAACCCTTGAACCGAACTCTCGATAATTTCCATTTCCAAGGGTTGAGCTTTGGCGCGATCGCCCTGATTCCCATGATGGGTAATATGAATATGAGCCGGATCTAACATGTGTTCGATCACATAGCTGATATCACAAGGCAGTTCCGTGAGTTTGTCAGAATGGACAAATCCGGGTTTGTCTAATTGAGGGATAGTGGGAATCGCTTGTTCATCCGCCAATTCAGCCGCACCGGGCCAAATCCAAATCAGTCCTTGGCGTTCGACAACTTTATGCGATCGCACGTTAGCATTCACAGGTATTGTCCCATCAGCCGATAACTGGGGAATATGTAAACACTCACCCTGACGACCAAATTGCCACCCGTGGTACAAGCACTCAAGTTTACCGTCGATGATCTGTCCATCGGATAGTTTAGCCGCACGATGAGGACAGCGATCGGTTAAACAAATTAATTCCTCTTGGTGTTGGAATATAACGAACGGTTCATCATACAACGAAAAACTATAGGGGCGATCTTTGGGGAAATCTTGGCGGAAACAGACAGGATACCAACAATTTCTCCAATTAAATTCCGATTCAAATTCTGGTTCAGATAGGGGATTCGTTGATTGGGCTGAGTCAGGTTTATGAGGAGCAACGGTCATAGTTAAGACTAAAACGAATTGTTACTTGGCGTGTGGATGAATATTATACAAGGATATTACACAACAATTAAATTAACGTGAACGGTGAAGAACTCGCTGCCCTTGAAAAGCAAGCTACGTCATTTGTGATAATTGAGCGGTTAGGTCGGGGCGGGTTTAGTTATATCAGGGTGAAAACGAAACGTTAGGGGTAAAACCCGCCCCTACAACCAACTTTCAAAACTCTCCCCCATCTTCCCCATCTCCCCCTGCTCCTGATAACTGATAACTGCTCACTGATAACTGATAACTGATAACTGATAACTCCCCAATGCACGAGATTTTTCAATTAACCGTCCAAACCACTCCAGGACAAGGTATGCTGAAGAACTGATAGTCTGATGCGTGCCTTATGCCTGTGCTGAACTCTGCCCCAGCAACCAATTTTCCCCTAACGGCTGTCGTGGGGCAAGAAGCGATTAAATTAGCGCTGCTGTTGGCGGCGGTTGACCCCGGATTAGGCGGAGTCGCGATCGCGGGACGACGGGGAACAGCCAAATCCGTTATGGCACGCGCCCTTCACGCCCTACTCCCGCCTATTGAAGTCGTCAAGGGTTCCATTTCTAATTGCCATCCAGATTATCCTCAAGAATGGGATGATCAACTATTAGCCCAAGGCGTTGAACCCGATACCGTTGAGACGGAAATTATCCCCGCCCCATTTGTGCAAATCCCCCTGGGGACAACCGAAGATCGCCTCTTGGGTTCCGTGGATGTGGAGAAATCAGTCCAACAAGGGGAACCTGTCTTCCAACCCGGACTCTTGGCACAGGCACATCGGGGGGTGTTATATATTGATGAAATCAACCTCCTGGATGACCAAATCGCCAACCAACTGTTAAGCGTTCTCACCGACGGGCGCAACCAAATTGAACGCGAAGGGATTAGTTTTCAGCATCCCTGCAAACCTTTATTAATCGCCACCTATAACCCCGATGAAGGACCCCTGCGGGAGCATTTACTGGATAGAATTGCCATAACCCTCTCTGCTGATGGGGTATTGGCACTGGATCAGCGAGTGCAAGCCGTCGAAGTTGCGATCGCGTATACCGCTTCACCCCAAGGCTTTCTCAGTCAATATAACGAAGACATCGATAACCTAAAAACTGATATTATCCTGGCACGGGAATGGCTCAAAGAAGTGCAAATTACATCTGACCAAATCGCCTATCTGGTTGAAGAAGCCCTGCGCGGTGGCGTTCAAGGACATCGGGCGGAACTGTTTGCCGTGCGGGTTGCCAAAGCCTCAGCCGCCCTAGATGGGCGTCAGACGGTCAGTGCTGACGATTTGAAACGCGCCGTGGAATTGGTGATTGTCCCCCGTTCTACCATCGTCCAGACCCCACCAGAGGAACCGCCACCGCCCCCTCCACCCCCACCGCCCCAAGATGAGTCGTCTCAAGATCAAGACGAACCCGAAGATCAGGAGGAGGAAGAAGAGGACAACCAAGAGGAACCGGAACCAGAACAAGAACCCCCCAGTGTCCCCGAAGAATTCGTCTTCGATACCGAGGGCGTAGTTCTCGACCCCAGTGTCCTCTACTTCGCTCAAATGGCACAGCGGCAAGGAAAATCGGGAACTCGCAGTATTATCTTTTCCGAGGATCGGGGGCGCTATGTCAAGCCGATGTTACCCAAAGGTGCCGTCAAACGCATCGCCGTTGATGCCACATTACGGGCGGCTGCACCCTATCAAAAAGCCCGCCGGGAACGCCAGCCGAACCGCAAAGTTATCGTCGAATCGGGGGATATGCGTTCCAAACGCCTCGCCCGGAAAGCCGGGGCGTTGGTGGTATTTGTGGTGGATGCGTCGGGTTCCATGGCACTCAACCGGATGCAGTCGGCGAAGGGTGCAGTGATGCAACTACTCACTGAAGCCTATCAAAATCGTGACCAAGTGTCCCTGATTCCCTTTCGCGGCGAACAGGCTGAGGTATTATTACCGCCTACTCGTTCCATCGCCTTAGCACGGGGGCGGTTAGATCGCTTACCCTGTGGTGGCGGTTCCCCCTTGGCACATGGATTAACCCAGGCGGTGCGCGTCGGTACGAATGCCAAAATGTCGGGAGATATCGGTCAAATCGTGATTGTGGCGATTACCGATGGGCGGGGGAATATTCCCTTAGCCCGTTCTCTGGGTGAACCCCTACCCGAAGGGGAAAAGCCGGATATTAAAGGGGAACTATTGGAGATAGCGGCAAGAATTCGGGCAATGGGGATTCAGTTATTGGTGATTGATACCGAAAACAAGTTTGTCTCCACCGGGTTTGCCAAGGAGTTAGCCAAGCAAGCCGGGGGGAAATACTATCATTTACCCAAAGCCACAGATAAAGCCATTGCCGCGATGACGAAGAATGCGATCGCGGATATGAAATCCGGGTAATTGTGCAATGTAGGGTGGGCAATGCCCACCTTAAGTGCGATCGCGCTAACCCCACACCCGACGCAAATTCAACACAAAACCCGGTAAGACTTCCTCCCCGGATAACTCAGCCGGATTTGACAATATTTCTACTGTTAAACCGACTCGATAAACTTCTACTGTTCAATGGTGGAATAGACTTTAACATTGAAAAACTTAAGCAGTATGTCTAGAATCAAGAGCGCCCTGATTCATCCCGTCACGGAAAGTGAGAGTCTTCTCAGGGCATCAGGATAAGTCCTCATCTCCTGCCAAAAGCCATGGCGAATCTATTAATTATCGAATCAGGTGGTAAGGTCAAAAAACTCAAATCCATTCTCGGTGCTGGCTGGACGGTTAAAGCTAGTATGGGTCACGTTCGGGAATTAGCCGATGATGGTCAAGATTCTCTAGGGTTTGATTTGGACGGTTCCCAGGTTCACTGTCGCTATGTTCCCCGGAGTAGTCAAGCCAAGAAAATCTTATCGGAATTACGCGGTGCGATTCGCCAAGCTGACCGCATTTACCTGGGGACTGATCCTGATAGAGAAGGGGAAACCATTGGCTGGCATTTAACCCAGGCTTTACGATTAAAAAATCCGCTACGAGTGACCTATACCGAGATTACCAAAGCCGCCGTCGATCGCGCGATCGCACATCCGAAAACCCTTGATTCTAATTTAGTCGCCGCCGGACGCGCCAGGGATTGTTTGGATAAATTGGTGGGATATAAAGGAAGTCGATTAGTCTGGCGTTTGAATAACGGCTGCAAGTCTATGGGACGGGTGCAGAGTGCAACACTGCATCTATTGGTGAAGCGAGAACAGGAGATTTTGGCATTTAAACCCCAGGATTATTGGGTCGTCTGGGTTGAGTATCAGGAGGGATTTAAGGCTGTTTACGCAGGTCGAACTTACCCGCAAACGACGCAACGGCGGAATTCGAGGGATAAAAATAAGACTCAACCCGATGATGCAGGTGAGGAGACTCCAGTATCGGAAGGAACACGGGTACTCTCTCAGGAAGACGCGGATCAACTCGTTGCGATCGCACGCTCTCATTCTCATTATGTTGTCACAGTAGAGGGAAAAACCGTTAAACAATCTCCCCCAGCCGCATTTATCACTTCTACGCTTCAGCAATCTGCTGGTGCTAAACTCAAGCTGAATCCAGAAGTCACCATGAAAATTGCCCAAAGTCTCTATGAAGCGGGACATATTACCTATATGCGGACGGATTCGGTGGCGTTGTCTCCAGAGTTTTGTCAGGCGGCGAAACAGTGGCTTTTACAGCATGACCCAGATAATGTACCCTCTAGAGTAGCCTCCCATCGCTCCAAATCCGGGGCGCAAGAAGCCCATGAAGCGATTCGTCCGACTCATGTTGAACGCATACCAGAGCAATTATCGGTTCAACTGACTAGGGATGAGGCAAAACTGTATGATTTAATTTGGAATCGCGCGATCGCAACCCAATGCTGTCAAGCTCAATTATCCAAAACTCGGATTATCACCCAATCGGGGGATGTATTTTGGGAAGCTAGGGGACAAGTGTTAATTGTACCTGGTTATACTCGCTATTGGCATAATATTGCCGCCGATTCCCAACTACCCGCAGTACAGCCAGGACAATCTCTAACATTAGATAACGCGGGTGCGGATAAGAAACAAACCCAGCCACCGCCACGCTACAGCGAACCCAAACTGGTGCAGGTGATGGAACGTTCGGGGATTGGTCGTCCTAGCACTTATGCGCCAACGATTAAGACATTGAAAGCGCGTAATTATGTTCAATTAAGTAAAGGGAAATTGCAGCCAACCCAACTGGGAATGGAACTGGATGCATTTTTGGCACAGGTGTTACCGGATCTAATTCAGCCAGAATTTACCGCTAAGATGGAATCGGACTTGGATGCGATCGCGTCTGGGAAATTGGATTGGGAGTGTTATTTAACCGGGTGGAATCGAGATTATTTTGCTCCGGCGCTTAACTCGGCATTTTCCCAAGTTCCAGAAATAGCCAGTCAAACTCAGTCTACCCCGAAGGGTGAATCAAAACGGCGTCCGAGAACGGAACTCACGGATTATTCCTGTCCTAAATGTCAGCATCGGATGACTAAGGTATTTTCTACCTCTAAGAAGCTAAAAGCGGATCATTTCCTTAGTTGTGATAATCGTGAAGGGGGATGTGGGGCGGTCATGTTTTGGAATGGGAAGGCTCTTGAGTATGAGTTACCGCGTTCGGAACGTCCTGTAGCCGCCAAACCAACCAAACCAGCCAAATCAGCCAAACCCGCCAAACCAGCTAACTTAACGGAATATATTTGTCCCAAGTGTGGCAAGCCGTTGGAGTTATATGAATATGAGAAAGAGGGTCAAGCGAAGAAGATGCTACGTTGCGCCAATCCCAAGTCTCGTCAGGGGAAATGTAAAAATGTGGCTTATTTTTGGACGAAAAGGGGGACGTTTTGGAGTCCCAAGTTGGGCGAGGTAAAAAAGTGATGGATATAACATTAAGGAGGCTGCTGCGTGAGTGAAATCGAGCCAGTCACAACCGAGGAACTGTTCGCCGAAGTCAAAGCCTTAATCGATGCAGCAAAACAGCGCGTCGCTGGCACTGTTAATGCCGAACTTACCCTCCTCTACTGGCATATCGGACACCGCATCTATACGCAGATTCTCAAACGCGATCGCGCTACCTACGGCAAACAAATTATCAGCACCCTCGCCCAACAACTGACCCAAACCTACGGTAAAGGCTGGAGCAAACGACAACTGTGGCATTGCGTTCATTTTGTCGAAACTTTCCCCGACTTGGAAAAAGTGAACACACTGTGTTCGGAATTGAGTTGGTCGCACCTGCGGATAATGGGCAGCATTGAAGACCCCCTCAAACGAGACTTTTATATCGAACTCGGTGCCGGATTTACTTTTGTTGCTCGTCAGAAGAAGCTACAGATTGATGATGATGACTTCTATCTTGATCTGCTTTTTTATAACCGTAAACTTAAACGCCTCATCGCTATTGATTTGAAACTGGGTAGCTTCAAAGCCGAATACAAAGGACAGATGGAACTGTACCTACGCTGGCTTGCCAAATACGAACAAGAACCCGATGAAAACCCACCCCTCGGTATCATTCTTTGTGCTGGCAAAAAGCAGGAACAAATCGAACTGCTGGAACTCGATAAAAGCGGGATTCATGTCGCGGAATATCTGACTGTCCTACCGCCTAAAGCCGTGCTACAAACCAAACTGCAACAAGCGATTACCGATGCTCGCAGGCGATTTGCTGCGGCTCCCCCAACATCTGCGGAGGATGAACCCCAATGAATGAAGCCGAAACCCGCCAACCCACCCGCCGTCCTCGCATTCTCTTTCTCGCAGACCGCAACATCCTCGCCAACCAAGCTTTTATCGACTTTTCCGCCTTCCCAGCCGATGCGTTAGTCCGGATTGACCCGGAAGCGATCGCTAAAAAAGGCAAAGTCGCCCGGATACTCGCCAAGCACTGTTAGACCAGTACATCCGTGAGGGGGTAGGGGAACTCAACCAGGATAAGTTACCCAAACTCTTAGAACTGAAGTATCACAGCATTGACGACGCTATCTCTGAACTCGGAGACCCTGGGCAAATTCGAGAGGTCTTTGTCAATTTCCAAGCATGGCTCTATTCAGACCAAGACCAAGCCAGTTAAATGCTTTAAGCTGTTTTTCACCCCTTCAGCCCTTAGCGACCATTTGAGTAGCATTAACTGCGGCTCCCTCAGCTCCCCCAACTCCCTACCCTTACAGATATTAACTTCCGCTTAACATGGTGCCTAATCGTCCCGGAAGAGGGTGATTTCCCGTCCCCGAATCGTGATGGCGCAGCAGCTTTAACAAAGGTTCTGGTATAGTTGCACTCAGACTAATTTGTAATTGAGGACCCGACAGAGCAAGGCGAATTAGCGTTTCTTTTTGAATCTCTAATTCTGTAATCGGTTGACCGTCCTTATACGTCCCATTGTTACCAAAATTAATCAATTTCCATTGATTCCCCATACACCGCAATTCCAGATGGTAACGCGAGACAACCGAACTTCGCAGCACAATATGGTTATCTGCACAGCGCCCTATTTTAATAATCGGTTGATCAGTAAAATGCCATTGTTGAATCGGTACACTATGAGATGGCGATCGCAGTGATACCGTAACAACATTTGGAGCAAGATTTACGCCTGACAAAGATTTATGAATCAATTGATGCACCCCTAAAAATCAAACTTTGATAGTTAGTTTATTGGGCTTACTATTTCTAGAAGCCTACACTGTACTCCTAAGAGTCAGTGTGTGAAGTTGTCCCTTTAATCATGACACGCCTCAGACGAATCGCATAGCGCGATTCATATCTAGGACATGACTGAGTGGGGAAATGTGACCAGAAATCCTAGATATTCCGTCCTTTCCCCACATCTCCCGCTAACTTGGGAGTTTTGCCTAGAGAGTACGCGATCGCAATAGCCGGATCGCTGTTGGTTATCACCTTAACACTATACCTAACTCACAATTGAGTTAAGATGCTCAGTATCACTTGATAGCTGATCACTTCAGTTTACAGAATCTGACCCAGTTTTTCACACCGTATTATTACGGAGCAAGTCCAAACCGCTATACGAGTGAATGTCCCGATGCTAGAATACCCATTCAATCATTAAAATTGATGGGATAATTTCCCAGTAATTGTAGCACAAGCTACCAAATCATCCCCTGCCAGGGAGAGTTAGGGAGGGGTCTGACCCCCCAGTTCAGTGACTCCCAGTATCATAATTTTAACTCTAATATAAATTAATAATAACCTAACCCGAATGGCACGTTCTTGAAGCCGAATCTGGCTAACTTGGATACCAGAAAATGATCCGGTTGGTTAACTCACTAGGGAAAAGACCCCTCCCATGCATGTCAACTTAAAGAGATGGGGAAATTGGGGGAAAAAGAAAGTTCTACATTAGACTGCAACTTTATATCACCCACTCACGCCCTCGCCCCCTTCCGTATAAGTAAATCATTGAACCCGTTTTAACGGGTTTAAGCTTTTAGCCCCAACTTGAGTTGAGGGCTGACTTTATATCACCCACTCACGCCCTCGCCCCCTTCCGTATAAGTAAATCATTGAACCCGTTTTAACGGGTTTAAGCTTTTAGCCCCAACTTGAGTTGAGGGCTGACTTTGTATCACCCACTCACGCCCTCGCCCCCTTCCGTATAAGTAAATCATTGAACCCGTTTTAACGGGTTTAAGCTTTTAGCCCCAACTTGAGTTGAGGGCTGACTTTATATCACCCACTCACGCCCTCGCCCCCTTCCGTATAAGTAAATCATTGAACCCGTTTTAACGGGTTTAAGCTTTTAGCCCCAACTTGAGTTGAGGGCTGACTTTATATCACCCACTCACGCCCTCGCCCCCTTCCGTATAAGTAAATCATTGAACCCGTTTTAACGGGTTTAAGCTTTTAGCCCCAACTTGAGTTGAGGGCTGACTAAAATCATCAAGCTACCCTGATTAGCCCCCAGTTCTGAGGTAAAGTATTGGCATAATTGTCTACGCAAGGAGATGAGTTATGGTCGCGACTCGCGAAGTGATTATTCCCACCGGTATGGAAATCCTATATGAAAAGTATCACTATTGTCCAGGTATTAGAATCGGAAATACAGTGTATGTCTCCGGTCAAGTGGGTCGCGACGAAAAGTTACAAGTGGTTGAGGGAATAGAAGAACAGTTTATCCAGGCGTTTGAAAATGTCAAAAAAGTTCTTTTAACCGCAGGCGTAACCTTTGACAATGTTGTAGAACTTGTAACCTATCATGTCACAAGTCCAGCGTCTATTCCAGCTTCAAGACCACTAATGATTCCTCATTTGTCGCTGTTTATGGAAATAAAAGATCGGTACTTTATTGAGAAATATCCAACTTGGACAAAAGTAGGTGTCACCGCCTTGTCTGACCCTGGACTCATCGTGGAAATCAAGTGTACAGCGCTGCGATAAAATCTAAGCTGTCAGTCTGAAACAATGGAGAATCGCCGCCATAGAAGGATGCCAACTCACAATAAGTATGGCAAAGTAGACAGCAAAGCTCAAGACGTGGTGCATTTTAATGAAATTTCGATCCAAACTTGCTGAAAAAGGCTCAATTTCTGCAACAGATAAAACAATTCCCAGAAGGTTACTACATCCTAACTATCCCTTCTCCACCACTCGTTTCCCGTTTTTTTATGGCTGGATTATTGCGGTGGTTTGCACGATTGGGATCATTATGAGTATTCCGGGTCAAACTGTAGGAGTGAGCGTTTTCACAGATCATTTGCTACGGGCGACGGGTGTATCACGTTTGGAATTGAGTAATGCTTACCTGGTGGGAACCTTAACCAGTGGTCTCCTATTACCCATGGGGGGTGTATTGCTTGACCGCTTTGGCGCACGAGTTATTGTAGTGGGTTCGTCGCTGTGGCTGGGGGGAACACTCTGTTATTTGAGTTTGTGCGATCGCATTGCTATCTTTGTCAATAGTATACTACCCCTTGATCATTCAGCCATAGCGCTGATAATACTCGGACTCGGCTTTACCAGCCTGCGCTTTTCCGGTCAAGGAATGCTGACAATGACCAGCCGTACCACCTTAGGCAAATGGTTTGACCGTCGTCGGGGGTTTGTCTCCGGTACAACCGGTGTATTTGTCTCCTTTGGCTTTTCCATTGCACCGTTAATTCTGAGTACCTGGATTAACGGCTTCGGTTGGCGATATACCTGGGTAACAATGGCAGCTATTGTGGGGATTGGCATGGGATTTGTTGGCTGGATGTTCTACCGAGATAACCCGGAAGAATGTGGTCTGATTATGGACGGAGTAGCGCCAACTTCAGTCACCACCGAACAAACTGTCAGTGAGAACAAGATACAAGATTTTACTCGTTCCCAAGCGCTGCGTACCCGAATTTTTTGGGCAGCAACATTAACCTTATCCTCTCACGCTTTAGTCGTTACCGGGATTACCTTTCACATCGTTGATATTGGCGCAGAAGCCGGATTATCGCAAATTCAGGCAGTGTCTCTGTTCTTACCCATGGCAATTCTCTCCACTATTGTGGGGTATTCGATGGGACTAAGCGCCGACCGAGTTCCTTTGAAATATCTATTCTTGTTCATGATTTTGTTTCAAGCTATCGGCTTTACTTGTGCTGCCAATCTGGGTATAGGCTGGTTACGGGGACTAACCATTGTGGGATTAGGCGCGAGTGGCGGCTGTTTTAGTACCTTATCTACTGTAGCTTTGCCAAGATTCTTTGGTCGAATGCATTTGGGGGCGATTGCTGGCGTTCAGATGATGAGTATGGTATGCGCGAGTGCAATAGGACCTTCATTCTTAGCTGTATTTAAGGATCAAGTGGGTTCCTATCAACCTGGTCTCTATGCTTGTGGTATACTCCCAGCAATTACACTCATTTTGACTCTTTTTTCCCATAATCCACAGCAGTAAAATGACGGCGAATCTAGCCTAATTCGGGGGAACATAAAACCTGATTATGTCCAGTTAAACGCTGGCTTAATTCGGCATATCCTGTTCCCCATTACCCGAAAACTTAGGTTTCCACCACCTGTCCGACAGCGAAAAAAACCCTAATGAACAAAAAGGTCAAGAACTTATTCACATCGATTGGTATCTGCGTCTTTTTCGGAATTATCGGTGGATGGCTAACTGGAGACGCATTGGAAACTTGGTTTAAGCAAATCAATCAACCGTGGTACTCACTCCCCTTAACCGGATGGTATAGTGTAGGATGCCTATATTATCTGATGATCATTGTAATTCTTTATCGGCTGCTCAATGAAGGGGGAAAATTCAAAGCCTCTCTCCTTGCAGGAGAGAGGTTTGGAGAGAGGTTTTCCAGAGCCCGTGAAAAGTAAGAAATACTATCCCCCTCATAACCCCAAAATTTCCCACGATTTTTCGACCACTTCATCGGGATCAAACGGCTTAGTCATATACAAATCCGCCCCGACTTGTTGTCCTTTTTCTTTATCAAACTCTTGCCCCTTTGCCGTCAACATAATAATATATACATCTTTGATTTCACTATTATTTTTAACCGCCTGACAGACATCAAACCCATTCATTTTCGGCATCATCACATCCAGAAACACTAAATCCGGTTTTTCCAGTTTAATGGTTTCAATTGCCTCTTCCCCATTTTTTGCAATCAGGACTTCTACGCCTTCATCTTCCAATTCCTCTAAGGTTTGTGCCATTAACAGGCGAATATGCGGTTCATCATCAACAATCAACACTTTCTTATTCATCTTAATAGACCACTTCAAATACATCTACAGGTTTTTTCTTTCCCTTCACTTGCACCATGCCAACTTCCTTAAACTCAAACAGATTATAGGTGACATCATAGACACTGCGACACACCAAAATTTGTTCCCCTTTGGCAATGGATTGTAGACGAGAGGCAATATTGACCTTATCCCCAATAGCAGTATAATCCATGTGCTGAGGAGAGCCAACATTTCCCACAATCACTTCCCCTGAACTGATACCAATTCCGGTAATAAAATTTTGCCGAATCCAAGGAACCGGAATGGCTTTTATCCGCTTTTGCATTTCAATTGCTGTTTTAATCGCACCTTGCTCACTGTAAACTAAGCGAGAGGGAGCGCCAAACATTGCCACAATCATATCACCCACAAACTTATTGACAGTTCCGCCATAGCTGAAAATTACATCAACCATGTGGGTAAAATATTCATTCAAGTATTCGACGATTAGTTCCGGAGGTAATTCCTCACATTTCGTGGTAAAGTTTCTAATATCTGAGAATAAAATTGCAATATCCCGTTTAGCTGGCTCGAAGGAAAAATCATCTTTTTCTTCCAGGATAGCTTCAACAACTTTAGCCGAGACATAACGTTCGAGATTACTTTTAATCCGCTCCTCTTTTAGTTTTTGTTCATGCAAAATTGCATTTTCAATGGCAGATGCCGCTTGGGATGCTAATGCAGTTAATAACTTTAAATCAGCCGCCGTATAATTAATTGGCTCTTCGTGACTAATATTAATCACCCCAATGATACCATCTTTGGTTTGCATAGGAGCGCAAATCAGAGAGTAAATTTTATTTTTACCTGCGACAAATCGAATATCCGCCTGCACATTATTAATAATTTCAGCTTTCCCCGTCAAAATCAAATTACCTGCAATTCCTTTCCCCAACGCCAAGGGCGTTTTGGGGTCATATTCTTGACCAATGGCGGCGATTAACTCAAACTCACTGGTGTCTGAATTTAATAACATGAGTGAACCACTGGTGGCTTTAATTAATCGGGTGGCTTCATCAATGATTAAGTTGGCAACTTGTTTGAGATCAAGACATGCGGTTAATCGCCCTGAGATATTATAAAGCATATTAATTTCTTTATATTTATCCAAGGTTTCCCGCGCTAACATTTTTTCCTGAAGCTCTTTATTGGCAATATAACTCAGCAGAGATGCCAAGGATGCCGCCTTTTCTTCTCCTTTGATCCAACCAATAATATCATCAGCCAGCTTGACCGGATACCTGTCCAGTTCCTTTGGAGTTACTTCACCAAACAGGAGACAACCTTGGGTATCCTGAATCAGAATTGGTGTCTCCATGACTGCACTCATTTCCTTGATCAGAGATAAAACATCTTTTTTCTTCAACAACTTTTTAAGGCTGATGGTAACCATCGGATTTTTCATTCGCTAATAAGAGAAAAAATACGTTTTCCAGTCCCTTTTCAAATCGTAGGGTTTTGACAATATTATATCGCTCCGACAACTCAGAATTGACAATAATCATATCCGGTTTAACCGAAATAGCTTTTTCTTTAAAATCTTCCCCATCAAAGACCTCAATCACATTATATCCCCTGGCAGTTAGAACATCAGCCAGGGTTTTAACCGTGGATATATTTTCATCAACGACTAATATTTTCTTTTTAGAACTTCCTTGAGCAATTAAAGAATCAATTTCCTGAAGCAATTGTTCTGATTCAAATGGTTTAGTGATATACTTGTCAATTCCTAATCGATATCCTCGTTCGTGGTCTTCAATAATGGACAAAATAATAATTGGAATGTCCATAGTTGATGGATCATTTTTTAAGACCGCCGCAACATCAAAGCCATTCATTTCTGGCATCATCACATCCAAAGTAATTAGATCCGGTCTTTCTTGCTTAACGAGTGCGATCGCTTCTAGACCATCTTTGGCTTCCCGGACTTGATATCCCCGTGACTCGAGTTCTTGTCGCAACAGTTGACGAATTAAGGCTTCATTATCGACAACCAGTACTGTTTTATTGGCAGTCTTGTTCGTGGATGAGTTGTCAGGAGTGACCGTTACTTGAAGCTGCTTAACCAATGTGTCCATATCCATCATATTCACTTGGACAGGTAGATTAGTATGAATGGGAAGGGTAAACGAAAATGTACTTCCTTTTTTTAGCTCACTTTCGACCCAAATTCTGCCACTATGATGTTCGATAATTTGCTTACATATCGGTAATCCTAGACCCGTTCCTTGCGGTTTATCTGTTAACGTATCCCCGACTTGCTTAAATTTTTCAAAGACTTGAGGCTGATCAGCGGGAGCAATACCCATACCTGTATCAATAACACTAATAATAATTTCACTATGTTTTCTTGTCGCTCGGCAGGTTATTGATCCTTTTTGAGTAAACTTAACAGCATTGGAAATTAAATTAATCAGAACTTGAATCAGTCTATCTTTATCCCCAGAGATTTCTGGCAGCTCAGTTTCCACCTTTTTAATAAATTGAATATGTTTAGTCTCAAATAACGAGGATGTCGCCGCAATTGCCCGTTCAATAATCTCGTGAACCAACAACGGCTGCATATTCCAATCAACTTTCCCGGCTTCCATTTTGGCAATATCGAGAACGTCATTAATTAAAGCCGTTAATCGTTCTCCTTCAGATACAATAATCTTGACATTATCTTTGACTTGGCGAACCGTTCGATTAATTTTCTTATTGTCGGTTTGGATTTGGGGGAAAATGACATCTTCGAGTTTTTTCTTGATGATTTTAGTAAATCCCAAGACAGAAGTCAATGGGGTTCTTAATTCGTGGGAAACGGTAGAAATAAAATCCGTTTTCATCTGATCTACTTCTTTTTCAACGGTAATATCTCGAATCAGGATAACTGAACCAAGAAACTCCTCAACTGCACCATCAGCCAAAGCCACTTTATCAATGGCGGTGGCTACAGCTTTACCAATACGTCCCCCCGCTAGATCAATTTCTGCGGTAAATACTTCCCGGTGATGGTTTTGGGTTTGGGCGACTAATTCCACTAACTCGCTGCTTAATATATCTTGACCTTTTTTATCCGTAATATCCAGTTCTCCTAACCCTAACATCCGGAGGAAAGCGGGATTGAACTGAGATATTTTTCCTTCAGTGTCAGTAACCAGTAAGCCATCGACTAAATTATTAATAATAGCCGTCAAATGAGCGGTTCTTTCTTCAACGCGACCTTCGAGAATTTGATTAATACTTTCAACATGCTGGCGAGTATCTGCTTCAGTTTTCTGTAAGCGCTTGGCTTCTGATTCAGCTTGTTTTAAGAATTGTTCACGGACGTAGACTTTAACCGCCATTGAATTGAACAGATTTGCCAAACGTCCTAACTCATCTTTGCGAGTATCATCCAGTTGAATATTCAAATCTCCAGCCGCAATTCGCTCCGTTGCTCCCATCAACTCAATTAAGGGATTTGTAACTTGGCGACGCAGGACAAAATAGAGGACTAAGAGTTCAAGCACAAGTGCTACAATTCCTAACCCCAGAATGAATCCGGCTGTATCCCGGGCGGGTTTGGCTAAAATTGACTGGGGAAAAACGGTAACTAAATACCAATCTGGTTCATTAATTCTGGCGACAGCTAAGTATTCATTATCTTTAGTATTTTCAATGATGACTTGATTGGGGGTTATGTCTTTGACCAATTGAAAGATACGCTGAAGGTGGGGGTCATCGGATTTAAGAATATTGAATCGCCCCTTTTTTTGTTTGATTTCCTCGATTTTATCGGGATGAACAATGAGATGACCATCCCCGCTAAAAAGAATATTATAACCGCCCTCAGTATGCTCCTCAGTCATGCGATTAATCAGTTGATTCAGAGTCAAATCATGTCCAATTGTGGCAATATGTTCACCATCTAAATTAACAGGTGTTTTCACAGAGACAATCCAATCTTGAGCCTGAGGATCGTAGTACAGTCCTGTCCATACCGTATTCGACTCTGCATTGGTTTGGGTTTTAGCACGATAAGTTTTTTTCTCGTTTTGTAGATTAAGTTCAGTCGAAGCTCGTTGCACCCAGGGCGTTCCGGGCCAATAGATGGCGATAATATTGTCGGGGCTAGTAATGTAGGTATTGATAAAACGATGATGCCAAACTGAGCCATAGGTTGTGGTTAGGTTGTAAAAGGCGAGAACTCGCTGTCGAACCTCTGCATCAATGACCAGGTTTTCATCAATATAAACCCCCGCCTGCTCAAGGGTGTCGAACTTTCCCGGAGGCTGATCTTTTGGTCGATTACGAATCACACCATCAGACCACTCGACAAAGAGCTGATCGAATTTAGTATAGGAATTATAATCTGGTTCTTTTAGGTGCTTTAGTAACTCTTGTTTGAGAAGCGTATGATTATCTACAGCGATAGAGAAGAGAATGCTTTCCCGTTCACCTCGTTCATATACATATTTTTTGACCCGTTCCAATGCTTCAGCTTCAAAAAAGGATAAGGTGTGAAAATAACTCCACGTCGTTAATACAACGATAACTCCAGCAATCCTTAAGCCTACATTAACCAGCGTTCGCCGTGTGATAGATTGTTGCCCGGAAAAGATAGGAAAAGCCATTTTAGAGCGGGTGAAGGTTTAAGACAGACAGTTCTAACGTTGATGAGATGGAATCGGGAAAGCAAGGGAGCAGGGGTTGAGGGGCGCAAGATAGATCTAACTCAATTGTTCGCATTTTTAGATGGATGGCTTTTAAATTTTTGCACGACTCCCCAAGTTTTTAATCTACTGAATAAGATTCTGATGTTTCTTTAGCCACAATTTTGTAACAACGAAGAATCATGAAATTTTATTAATATCTACATCATCTCGATCAGATATCCGGATGAGTAACCTGTTCAATCTAGTTCACTCTCATCATCGCTAAAATATGGGTCAGCTAAGACGAATCAATTACGTATTGCCCGTTCCCTGTTCCCTGTTCTCTGTTCCCTGACAACCCCTAAGATGAGCTGAACAGAAGACGCGCCCCCCTGATTGTGGGTTAAATTAAGAAATAGAAAATTGGACGACTGACAACGATTGCTGCCGAACTGGGCGCCAGATCACCATGAAACGCTATTTATCCCGCCAAGTTTTACCTGTATTCCTCGCGATCGCAGGAATTCTCTCATCTACCAGTATCTCCCATTCCCAGAGCGATTTGCCCTGCTACCTAGAAGACAGCAACGGCAATGTCATGGATCTAGGTCATCTTTGTGGTAGTGGTAGCAGGACACCCTCGGTGATTCAAGTTCCCATCAAACGCCGAGTGTCCGGAATTCCGGTCGTTGATGTTCAATTTAATGGTAACCGCCGCTTTGAAATGCTCTTCGATACAGGGGCGTCTGGAATTGCGATTACCCCTCCAATGGCACAAGTCTTAAACGTTGCGCCAGAAGGCATCGTTATCACCTCCACGGCGGGTGGCAAAGTTGAAGTTCCGCGAGGTCGCGTTAATTCTGTCGCCGTCGGCGGTATTGAAGTCACGAATCCGGAGGTGACGATTAATCAATACCTCGATATCGGACTATTAGGACAAGGATTTTTTGGTGTCTACGATGTGACGATTAAGGAAAATGTGATCGAACTTAGATATCGGTAGGGAGAAATGTTGAGGCAAGTAGGGGCGGGTGCGAGGGAATTGGGTTTGGCTGTTGATGGTAACGTTGATTCAAAACCCGCCCCCATCAAGTGCGATAATTATTTATTAAATGACCAATGACCGATAACCAATGATTAATGACAAAGGACAAAGGACAAATTACCAATGATGTGGCAATCTTTCTGGAGTCGTCGTGTTTGGATCGCTTTATTCAGCACATTAACCCTACTCAACAGTGCATGTAGTAATAGTGAGGCGGATACGGTTGCAAGTCCTACTCCGACGCAAGCCGCTAGTCCGGTTTCCACCCCTTCCGCTTCTCCCTCGCCCAAATCGCCAGCCTCAAAACCTCAGCCGCCGTCACCCCCTCAATCAGATACCTACGAAGAAGCCATTGATGTGGCGACAAGTGCGGTTACGATTAGTCAATCAGCCGTGAGTCGAGAGGATTGGAATTTAGTGGCGAATCGTTGGCAAGAAGCCATTCAGTTATTAAAAGCTGTACCCGCTTCCAGTCAGCACCACTCAACCGCCCAACAGAAGTTATCTCAATACCAAAACCTGCTGGCAGATGCTAAACAGCGATCCACACCGCCACCGCCGAAACCGAAACAAGGGGATAGTAGTCCCCAGTTTTTCTCAATACCGATAAAAGGAAAAGTTCGAGGTATTCCCATTATCGAAGTTACCTTTAATGGTCAACGGGAATTTGATATGCTGTTTGATACCGGAGCAACAAATACGCTAATCACCCAAACGATCGCGTCCTCACTAAACTTAAAACCAGTTGGGTTCAGCCAAATGAGTGTAGCCGATGGCGCGGTTGTACAAATGCCAGTGGCGATTCTGGAGTCCATAGAAAGCGATGGTCGCCTGAAACGAGACATAGAAGTCGCGATCGCACCGCCAGCTATGCCTGTTGGACTCTTGGGACATGACTTTTTTGACGGCTATGACATCACCATCAAAGATAGTGTGATTGAATTTCGCAAACGTTCATAATTTTTTATCCTGATGATTTAATCAGGGCGGGTTTTGTTGTTCACTTGTCGGTGAGAAAGGGCGGGTTTTGTTGTTCACTTGTCGGTGAGAAAGGGCGGGTTTTGTTGTTCACTTGTCGGTGAGAAAGGGCGGGTTTTGTTGTTT
>JGI11783J13700_1083752_pt1 | contig 28447 bp, 21 predicted proteins | sample ElkSlonscriptome_6_FD_13700 | JGI IMG/M metagenome (IMG submission 13700)
GGGCTGCTGGGGGAGCTGGGGGAGCTGGGGGAGCTGGGGAAGCTGGGGAAGCTGGGGGAGCTGGGGAAGCAAATCTAAGCCTAGAGAGAGGGGATTCCTGACTAGGGATATGTCTAAGCTGAGATAGGTAATGCTATCGGAATTGCAGTCATTGAGAGGTCAACGTAATGGTTCGGGAGTTTTAGGGAAGGGAAAACTATGGCAAATCAGAATTTCCGTGTAGTCGGCTACATCAGTCCAGTCACCTACGGCAAACTCAAAGAGTTTATGGAGGCTCAGGCGTTAACTGAAGCCGAAGCGATCGATAAGATTTTATCAACCTATTTGGGAACAGCTCCTCTACCTAAACCCCCGAATAACTGGGATACAAGCGAAGGTGGCGACTCAACAGCCGAATTATCCCCACCTGTTTCCCCATCAGCGATTCCTAAAGACAAAAGCCTGACTCAGAACCAATTAGCCGAACGCCTCAAGTGCGATACGAAGAAGTTAACCGACATCCGAGGCTATCCTGTGGTTTTATCGGACTACACCAGAACTCGTGATCCACAGGGAATCGCGTGGGAGTATGAAGCTGAATTTGATCGCTATTTTCCTCTCGAACAATGAATAATTAAGTAGTTGGACAAAACTAAAGTTAACGGTTGAGATGAGGGAACAGGGAACAGGGAACAGTAAGGGGTTTTAGGCTGGTTAACATTTCTTAGTAAGCTTTCATGCATTTCAATGGGGAATGGGTAGCGAGCAAGATGCTCCATGTAGCGAGCAAGATGCTCCATGTAGCGAGCAAGATGCTCCATGTAGCGAGCAAGATGCTCCATGTAGCGAGCAAGATGCTCCATGTAGCGAGCAAGATGCTCCATGTAGCGAGCAAGATGCTCCATGTAGCGAGCAAGATGCTCGCACTACTACGGCAAAAATTTCGGCATTATTGACAGCTTCCCCTGCTAGCATTATCGCAGTTGTTGCTCGGTTAATAATGTATTTACCCAAACGTGATCATCCGCTAATAATGGCGGTATGGGTTCTTGAGTATAATCGATCGCTAAATCATAACTGGCTTGGTCGTATACATTATTCAACAATACCTGTAAGTCTACGAAGGGTTCGCGATCGCCCGACTTCAAGGGTAAGGGAAATGAGGGAATCGCATCTCGTAGATTAAAGGCATACAAATCAGCTTGAGGACGACGGTCTCCTCGACTGACTAAAATTCGATAATGAGTTTGACTATTGCTATGATAAATTGGCAAAGGTTTTCCCTTACGCAGTAAATCAATTTCCACTAAATGAGTTGAACTGCCAAAGATTTTATTGCGTTTAGTTTCATAGTCTTGGCGACCTTCTCCCGAACGTTTATTAATTGGAGAGAGGATTTCAATGACGGTTACGACTTCACCTGTGGCGACTTCTCGTACTTCTAAATAACCTTGTTTAATTGTTTCAGGTACGGGAACTTGTACTGTCTGGGGTTGAGGTGGGGACGGGGCGACAGCAACATTGGTCATTGGCTGTTCAATTGTCGCCTGTGAACCTTTGACTGTTAAATCGGGAATACCAACCAGGAGTGATTTTTCGCCCATGGTTTCATACAGACGCACTTCAACCGCAACTCTGTATTTGGGACGCAGTTGAGGAGACAGAAACTTAGTCAGTTCACTAATTAGTAATAAATGTATTCCGGGCCAGATTTCTGGGTGTTCTAGGTAAGGGTTCATCCCAGGAAAAGGGTTTGGCATAAAAATCCTTCCTCGGCGTTCGATTCTCGTTACTTAGATTTTAACGGTGAAAACTTGGGAGCATGTCACCTTTGTAGGTTGGACTTTTGGAACGAAACCCAACGAGAGTAGGCTAACTTGGACATTGTGTGCTTTCCTTGACATGCTCCCGAAAACTTGACCAAATAGCGAGCGAGACGCTCGCTCTACGGCGATTCTCTTTTGCCTCTTTCCTCCTGTCCCCTGCCTTCTGCCTTCTGCCTTCTGCCTTGAGGAAAGATGGGAAAACGCACGGTGAATGTGGCACCCTGACCTGATCCGGGACTTTCTGCCCACACTGTACCGCCTTGTAGTTCCACTAGGTAACGCACGATCGCTAATCCCATCCCTATACCACCATGCGATCGCGTCAGTGAACCGTCTCCCTGACGGAAGCGATCAAATACATAGGGGAGAAACTCGGCATGAATCCCAATCCCGGTATCACTCACCTGGATTTGTGCCTGATCCTCAATCTGTGCTAAGCAAACCTGTATTTGTCCCCCTTTAGGTGTGAATTTGACCGCATTGGAGAGTAAGTTCCAGACAATTTGTTGTAAGCGGCTGGCATCCCCTAGTATGGGAGCAACTTCAGTATCTAACTGAGTTTCGATTTGCAGTGTCTTTGCCTTAGCCGCCACCCGGATGGAGGCAATTGCCCGTTCGATAATCGGCAGTAGTTCCACAGGCGAGACATCCAATGTCAATTCTCCGCTGATAATATCCGACATATCCAGGACATCTTCAATCAGTTGCGCTAAGGATTGAGTATTGCGAGAAATCGTCTCCAGCGCCCGCGCCATCTTCTCTTCATTCAAGCGGCGCATGGGTAGAAGCTTGGCTAAACCTAGGATTGAGTTGAGGGGAGTGCGGAGTTCGTGGGAAAGGGTAGCGAGAAACTCATCTTTGAGGCGGTTGGCTTGGGCTAATTCCTGGGATTGTCGCTTTAAAGTGGCTTCAGATTGTTTGCGATCGCTAATATCGAGAATAAACGCTACGGCTTCATCCCGCGCCTTACCCAGCAACACATAACCCACCAATACCCAAACGCGAGTCCCATCTTGGCGAATATACTCTTTTTCATAAGGGGTACACCGTCCTTTTTCCTTTGCCTGGGCAATGTTCACCTCATCTAAGGGCAGATACTCCGGTGGCGTGATGTCACGCCAACTCAATCGCCCTGCTTGCAGATCCTCGCGGCTGTAGCCGACAATATCCAAGAAGGTATCATTGGCGTCTTGGATTCCCCCATACACGTCGCCAAAGAGAATCCCAATCAAATCCGATTCCGCAAATCGCCGCAACCGTTCTTGGCTAGCTTTCAGCGCTTGCTTTGCTTGAGATGATTCGATGGCAATCTCGGCTAAATGCGTGAATTGGTCGATTAAATTCCAATCCTGGGTGCTGGGATGGCGGGGCGTGGGATAATACAGGGCGAAGGTACCCAAAACGTCACCATTGCTCGAGTGCAGGGGAATCGACCAACAGGCTGCCAGATTCTGGGCTAGGGCAATGTCTTTGTAGTCTGCCCAAAGTGGGCTGCTGGCAATGTCACAGACAATTACCGGTTCGTCACGATAAGCGGCTGTGCCACAACTTCCCGCACAAGAACCGATCGCTAAACCGTGAGTGACCTGCTGGAAACGTTCGGGTAAACGACTCGCACAACCATAGTATAATCTCTTCTTTTGCTCATCTAACAGCAACACCGCACAAATTGACTCATCTGCGTGAGACTCAATCCGTTGGGTGATCGTATCAAGGATATCAGACAGGGGAACATTTGTGGCAATCGCTTCCAGAATCTGCTTTTGTCCCCGGAGTAACTCTTCTGCCAATATGCGATCGCTAATATCGGTGGCGATGGATATGACAGTACGCCTGCCATCGGGTAGTTGTCCGAGGGGGGCGGAACTAAAATCCCAAATCCTCTGGCTACCCTGTTTTGTGGCGATCGCGAATTCTCCCTCATGGAATTTATCATTCAACGCATATAACTGATCAATCCGCTCTCGCACAACCTCTCGGCGTTCACCATACGCTTTTTCCGTCCAATCTGCCATGGTGGGAATATCATCATGAGTATATCCCGTCAATTCCGCCCACATTTGGTTAACTTGCAACACTTCCCCATCTTCGGCGTGAATAATCAGCGGATAAGGGGCATTAATTACCGCTTGTCGGAATCGTTGTTCACTGTGTCGCAGCGCTTCCTGCATCTGCTGGCGTTCGGTGATATCCATGGACATCCCGGCTAACCAGCGTTGTCCAGAGGCGGTTTTTAGAGGAAACTTATAGGAAAGCCAGTAGTGAGTGCCATCATCATTTTCTGTGGTTTCTAGCCGTTCAATCGCGTGATCACCCGCTAATGCCTTGAGATCATTATCGCGGATTTGCTGCGCGATCGCATCCGAAAAGAAGTCAAAATCGGTTTTTCCCAGCCAATCCATTAAAGGACGATGGCAGGTTTTTTCCACCATCCTGTTCACAAAAATATACTGTCCTGATTCCTCTTTAATGTAGGCGGCGACTGGGCTATAGTCCATAAAACTTTGGAACAGTTCCTGGCTTTCCCGCAGTTGGGCTTCTGTTTGCTTCTGCTGGTGAATCTCCGTCGCTGTGCCAAACCATTTGATAATTTTACCGTGGCTATCTCGGAGGGGAAAAGCGCGACTCAAATGCCAACGGAATTCCCCATCGGCGCGTCTGAGTCGATGCTCACATTCGTATAACTCACCCATTTCTACAGCGTGATTCCAGGTGTCGATTGTCTTTTGTTCATCGTCGGGATGGAGGACAGGTTTCCAGCCCCAACCTTGACCCTGCTGTTGAGAAATGCCACTATATTCCGCCCAGCGTTGATTATAATAATCTACTGAAGCATCGGATTTAGCTGTCCAGACAATTTGAGGTAGGCTTTCTGCCACCAAGCGAAATTTTTCTTCGCTTTCTCTTAACGCCTCTTGTCCGGATGCAACTTGCTCTCTAGCAACGGTTAAACCGGAGATTGTGCTACTAATAAATAACCCTTCTAGGACAAACAAAAATAACCGCAGGGTTTGTCCTGCACTATCCACTACACAAGAATAGGTTGGCGATAAAACCAGATACCCGCCACTTAACGCCGCCAAAACCGTTGCCAAGATTCCCGGTCCCCTGCCACCATACCAGGCACTCACCATCACGGCGGCTAAAAATAGCAAAAATGGGCTTTCTAGTTCCCATAAGGGTGTCAGGAATAGCTGAAGGGAAAGAGTGATCGCTATGGCAAGTATAGAAACACTGTAACGCCACCCAAGGTGACAAAGCGGTTTAATTCTGATCGTCCTATTCATCGAATCCGTTCAGGAGATCTCCAGTAGCCGAACAATGACCTTCAGTAAATGCCTCGGTTCAACCGGCTTAGGAATGTGCATCTGGAAGCCTGCTGATAGGGCTTCAATGCGGTCTTCTTCTCTAGCATAAGCGGTAACAGCCACCGCTGGGATTTGTCCCCCTTGGGCTGACGGTAATGCCCTGATTCGGCGCATCAGACTGTAGCCATTTTCACCGGGCATACCAATATCACTGAGTAGCAAATCATAGTTCATTTGTTGCAGCCGTTCCAGGGCTTCAGTTGCCGATGCTGTGGCAGTTGCCATCGCCCCGTACTGTTCCAGGATGGCGATTAAGAAATCACGGGCATCGGCATCATCATCGACCACTAAAACTCTTATCCGACTTAAGATAGATGCATCAAAGGTCAAGGATGAATTGATTCCATCGTCGGCAGTTATTGTTTTGCCGTCATCGTCCAAAAGGGGTACCTTAACAATAAACGTCGCCCCTTGTCCTTCTCCGGGGCTTTCGGCTTGAATTGTACCACCTTGCAGTTGCACCAAATTTTGCGCGATCGCTAATCCTAATCCTAAACCGATTTGTTTTCTGACGGTGGTGCTATCGGCTTGGCGGAAGCTTTCAAAAATATGAGGTAGAAACTCTGGATTAATTCCTTTCCCTGTATCCTTAACCCGGATTTGGGCAAAGTGATCCACGGGTTCTAAATAAATCTCCACTCGTCCCCCGGCTGGGGTAAACTTGACCGCATTGGAGAGGAGATTCCAAATCACTTGCTGTAAGCGATTGGCGTCACCCGAAACCCAAGCCACAGCATCTAACCGGGAGTCCATTTGAATCTGTTTATCCGTCGCTGTGGGGCGCACCGTATCCAGCGCCGCTTCAATCACAGAAACTAGATTCGTGGGACAGATATTCAGGCGAATGTTACCGCGAATAATCCGGGAAATATCCAGTAAATCGTCAATCAGTTGGGCTTGGGCTTTGGCGTTGCGTTCAATTGTCTCTAGGGCGCGATTCGTCTTTTGTTCATCCAACTGGCGGATGCGGAGTAACTTTGCCCAACCCAAAATCGCATTGAGGGGCGATCGCAATTCATGGGAGACTATGGCTAAAAACTCATCCTTGGTGCGACTCGCCGCTTCCGCCACCGCACGGGCTTCCTGTTCCCGCACCAGTAGCTGATTGCGTTCAGCTTCTGCAAGTTTTAAATCAGTGATATCCCGGGCGATACCCAAGACTGATTCGATGGTGCCATCTTCAGCCAATTCCGGCACGATTCGGGCTTGATAGTATCGAGTTGTATTATCGGGGGTGAGGAAATCGAACTCCGTAATTCGCTCTTTCCCAGTCGAAAATATTTCTCTCAAAGTGGTTTGCCACTGGGTACTTATGGGTTCGGGAATGCCTAACTCCCGATGAGTTTTACCCAAAAAAGCTTGAGGTGATAATCCGGTTGCTGCTTCTATGGCTGGGTTGACATAAACGTGACGTAACTCTTGATCAAGTCGGGAAATAATATCTGGCGAATTTTCCACCAAGGCTTGGAATTCCTGTTGGCGACGATACAGTTCAGCTTGGGTTTGCTGGCGTTCGGTTACGTCTCTCCAAGTGGCAATAAACCCATCGCGAAAGGGAGTAATGGAAATATCAAAGACTCGACTCAGGCGTTGCTGATCATAGATATCGGTATACGCAACCGATTCTTTCACGAACGGTTGTCGGGTTTCCACCGCCTGACAGTATTCGGCAAATAGCCCTGTTTCTCGATGGGCGGGGAGGATTTCACACAGTCTTTTACCGATTTGCTTGTCCTGGTTTAAACAGTTATTTTTACAGACAGCTGCATTAACATAGTCGATGCGAAAATCAATAATTTGACCTGATTCATCACGCAGGGCGGAGTAAATGCCAAAACAGTCCAACATCGTCTCAATTGAGGTGCGGAATAATTCCTCCCGTTCTTGGAGTTGGACTTCAGCTTGAGTCAAATCCGTGATATCCCGCGCTATCCATAATACCGATGGAATTGAGCCATCTTGCGCCAACTCTGGAACTAAACGCGCCTCATAGTAACGAGTGACATCATTTTGGTCGAGAAAATCAAATTTAATTGTTGTTGATTCTCCCGTAGCGAAAACCGTTTTCAGGGCGCTATCCCAGACGTCACACTGCTGGTGAGGCATCCCTAACTCCCGGTTCGTTTTGCCAATAAACTCCGCCGCCGCCCGCCCCGTAACCGATTCTACGGCTGGGCTAACGTAAAGATGGCGCAATTGACGGTCAAATCGAGCGATAATATCGGGTAAATTCTCAATCAGGGTTTGATACTCCTGTTGACGGCGATAGAGTTCTGCCTGAACCTGCTTACGTTCTGTAATATCTCTCACTGTAGCCACCACTGTCTCAATCGTACCCTCAGCATTAGCAACGGGTGAGAGAATATATTCATACTGCCGAATTCCCTGCACTGTTGGGAAGCTGATTTCATCCGTCAAGGTTTGTCCGGTTTCAAATACCCGTTGGCGTTGAGCATCAAAGGATGCCATCAGGGGTGCTGGTAAACCTAAGTCTCGCCAGGTTTTCCCCACCATATCACTCGGCTGTCGTCCTAACGCCCTAGCTGCTGATACACTAACGTAGAGGTATTTCCCGTGACGGTCATACAGGTAAATGTGATCCACAGACGCACTCAGAATACCCTGTAACAGTCCCACCTGCTGCTGTACCTGGTTTGCCAGGTGTTGCCGTTCGGCTTCAATCTGCTTACATTCTGTGATATCCCGCCAAGTAGCGATAAAGCCATCTCCTAACTTCGTCGCCCGGATATCATAAGCGCGACACAGGCGTTGCTGACCAAAATTATCCTCGTAAATCAGGGATTCTTTAACTAAGGGTTCACCCGTTTCCACCACTTGACAGTAGTCGGCAAATAGCCCAGTTTCCCGGTGAGCCGGGAAGAGTTGGCATAACGACTGACCAATTTGCTCTTGTTTACTTAAAAAGTTATCACGGCAAGCGGCAGCATTAACATAATCGATGCGAAAATCCACAATCTCACCCGATTCATCGCGGATTGCGGTATAAATACCAAAACAATCCAGCATATTTTCCACAGAGGTACGAAATCGTTCTTCACTCTGGCGCAATTTTTGGTTAAATTCTTGTAAGCGAGTATAGGCTTTGGTTAATAAAGTATTGAGTTGAGCGCGAGTGGGAGAGTCGCTATCTGCCGCAGGTTTGGTGGTAAGGGTTTCCGGTTGTGCGATCGCCGCTCCCAGGAGTAAACTGACAATACCTTGCATCAGTAGACTCAGTTGGTGCAGCGATAAAATGTCGGCGGAAATGGGTAATGGGGACAGGGAGAGGGCGCTAGGATAAAAAATTAGGTAGTCTAACAGTGTCAACCCCATAGAAAAGCTAACCAAGAGCATTCCACCCATCGCACCAAAGCGGATAGCAGCCCAGAGAATCGGCAGAAAACCAATAAACAATAATCGCTCGAATGTCAAGCCTAAATCAAGAGTTGCCCAAACAGTGAGGGTAGCGATACAGGTACTCAAGAACCCCAGTGCCAAAAGTTCCAGCCATTGATGTAGCGAGAGGTTCCAAACAGAGGAATTTTCTTGGTCTGAAATGGCAAGCCAACCTTGATTTTGCCAGAATCGGGTGAGAAATAAAAGAGCCGTTGGCGCTACGGCGAGGATACCAATTGCTTGCCCTAACCAGTTGTAGGATAAGTGTGGGAGTAAAGTAGATGGCGTTATTTTACCCCAAGCCAGCAAACCGAGACTGTGAACTGTAGCGGTAGTGCAAGAGGCGGCGATGATAGCACTGGCAATAAAGACAACCGCATCAGCTCGGCGTTTAAGTGACAGCGAACCTTGCCAAACTTTGCGATAAACAAGCCAAGTTATCAGTGGAACTATTATATCAGTGCATCTGAGCCAACCCGTCCAGTCACCATGTCCCCAAAACGGGGCGATGACGAGTGAGGTAATTCCGGTTAAGATAAGTCCTATCCATTCAAACCAGAGCGTCAGTGCGATCGCGACTCCAGAAGGGAAAAACCACAGCGATAGTCCTGGTTGCACCTGACACAGAAGCGCCAACCCATGAGCTAAAATTAGGGCGAATCCAGATAAGACAATGACAAGCCACCAGCGCTGGCGAGTCAAGGGCGTAGAGTTTAGGGCAAAACGCATAGAGAAACTTTCCTCAGACTTGCCATAATCTGTTTATTTTAATCCTAAAATCGATCTTAAGGGATGAGGGAGATATCCCCTAGCCAATCGCTGATATCATATCCGGTGGAATACCATCCTCTAGGGTAGAGGGTTAGAGGTTAAAGAGAAAGGTTATAAGGTTACAAAAAGGGATTTGGCAGCAACGTGCGATCGCTCATCAGCGAATCTGACCATTAAACTAAAGATAGCCGTTTATCGTCTCTCCCAATGACCCTTGCCAAGGATTCACAACCAACCGATCAAATTACTTCCCTTAACGACACAGAGGATATTATTATTCCTCCATGCGATTTGTTGAGTGATGAACCGCCCTGGGAAAGTGACCTACATCGAGATCAAATAGAACTTCTACTAGCTTGCCTCAAGTGGTGGTGGCGAGAACGCACCGACTTCTATGCCACTGGCAATCTTACCATCTACTTTAGCCCAGAACACATCACCACACGAGACTTTAGAGGACCCGATTTTTTTGTCGTGTTAGGAACAGAAAATCGACCCCGCAAAAGCTGGATATTATGGGCAGAACAGGGAAAATACCCGAATGTAATTGTGGAACTGCTTTCTGACAGCACCGCTACAGCTGATAAAAACTTTAAGAAAAAACTTTACCAGGACACCTTCCGCACTCCCGAATATTTTTGGTTTCATCCAGATACGTTGGAATTCCAAGGGTTTATACTTATGGCGGGTGAATACCAACCGATAGAACCCACTTCTCAAGGGTGGTTATGGAGTTGTCAGTTGGAACTGTTTTTAGGAATTTATGAGTCAAAACTGCGTTTTTTCAGCCCAGAGGGTCAACTCGTCGCCACACCAGAGGAGAGGGCAGAAGTTGCCCAGAAACAAGCGGAGATAGAACGACAGCAGCGGGAACTTGCACAACAGCAGGTAACAGAATTACGAGCTAGACTCAAAGCGTTAGGTGTTGAAACCGATTTGCCAGAATCGTAAGCGTTTGTCAATGAATAGCCGCACATCGGTGATCAGAGTTGAAAACTTTCTCAAACTGTCCTCTGGCTTAAAATTGAATATATTGTCATACCTTAATTGTACTAGATAAATCCATGGCAACCAATCTTGAAATTGACGAAAAGCTTCTTGAAGAAGCACTTTCATTGTGCGAGCATTCAACAGCAGATCGGTTGATTAAAGCAGCTTTGCGAGAATACATTCAACGTCGCAAACAACTGAAAGTTTTGGAGTTATTTGGAACGATAGACTATGAAGAAGATTATAATTACAAGTAACAAAGACAAACAAGATGAGCGTTACAGCGGGTAACGGCTGTATTAACACATCCTGCTACCGTTAAAGTCCCCCTTTTTAAGGGGGATTTAGGGGGATCAAACGTATCCCATAAGAGCGGAAAGTGCTGTATTGTTGACAAGGGAGGGTTCATAGGGGGAGAAGGTAGGAAGGGTGACGAGAGGTGCGTCAGTGATCAGGTAGATTGTATTGTACTGTCGAAGCAAGTGATGGTATCGAGAAAGGTTAGTTTTGCTGAGTAGAGGAAAGCAGGAGTTGGGTGAGGTTGAGGATTGAGGTATGAGTATGCCATAGTTAATGTAAAGAATAGGTCAGTATGATGAGGTATGATAAATTATGACTTTTAATGATGTCGTTGAGGCGATCCAGAGTCTTTCCACAGATGAAAAGCTGGAAATTCAACTGTTGTTGGAGCAATACATCCGTGAAGAACGCCGTGACGAGATATATAGGAACTTCAAGTCAGCGCAGGTTGAACAACAAAAAGGGGAACTAAAGTTTTCCGCCAATATTAACGAACTAAGACAACTGATAGAGGAATAATCGTGGAAGTCAGTTTCAGTTCTTCGTTTAAACGTGCATTCAAAAAACGCATTAAGGGTAATCCAGATTTAGAAACAAGGTTTTGGCAAAAATTGGAACAGTTTACGGTAGATCCCTTCGACCCAAGTTTGAAAACACACAAATTATCAGGCAAGCTTAAAGATTTATGGAGTTTCAGTGTAGATTACGATGAGAGGGTATTGTTCTACTTTACAGAAGATGGAAAAAACTTGCGATGAGACGCATAAAATTTCTGTTTCACTGGGTCTAAATATCTCTAATGCTGCTCTGTGTAAAGGTGCTTTAGTATTGACAACGTAGGCGAGTACATTGGTGTCGATATAAATTCATTTAGGCTCTGTTTCCATAGAGCATACGGCGACTAAAGGATTGTAGGATTTCGCTTTCAAAGAATAACGGAGTGGGATCGAATTCTGACAGTTGAGCCTCTGTTAATGGATTCTGATATCTATTTATAGCTCTAAATGTATCTATCATTCCATGGATCTGCTCGATTTGTTCAGGAGTGAGTCCGGTAACATCAAGAGTTGTAGTCATTTTGGGTTACGATTAGGGGTTATAGATATTTTAGCTGAACTAGGCGGACTGGCTCAATTGCTATCGTTAATCTTCTAACGGAGTCATTAATTGCAGCGTCACTTCCCGAACGGCTGGTGGTAAAATAAATCGACCCTCCGATTTTTCCACCAGCGATCGCTGACTCAGAGAACCCAGCGCCCGAATCACTTCTTGGGGTGATGTATCACTAAAATGCTGTTGCAATGCTTTAAACGAAATCGCCTCTTTTTGATGGGCAAGATAAACCAATAGTCTTTCTTCTAATTCCGATAAGCGGTCTAAAACTTCCTCAATAAAATCACTAACATCATGAGTAAACAACGTCGTTGATAAAAAATCCGTCACGTCACCATCAAAAACTTCCTTAATCGTCGTCGCCACCAGCTTAAGCATAAACGGATTACCGCGATACCCTTGAATTAACGGTTGCCATTTTTTCTCGCCCGATAATCCTTTTTCCTTTAAGATTAATCTAGCCGCGTCTCCCAACCCCTCTAACTTAAAGGAACGAACTGGTGATGTCTCACCTTCTAATAAGGAAATTTCATTCAGTTTTTCCTGAGACGTAATTAATACACAGCTTTGGTGCGGTTCTTCTCCTAAACGTCGGAAAAAATCACCATATTCTTCATAGCCTTCTCGGTAAATCCCAGCTAGCTTCCCACTCTGCAAAATCGACTCGACACCATCCAAAATAACCAAACAACGATGCTGTCGAAAATAGTCAATCAGCCAAGAGATGCGCTGATCAGGGGTTTTGGGTATTACCGTTTCCGGTTGCTGGGACAAGTCTGGAATTAAAGCGGCGAGAAGATCAGACACAGAAGGGGATTGACGTAGCGATCGCCACAGGACAACCTCAAATTTATCCTGTAACTGTTTCGCCAACTTCACCGATAACGCTGTTTTACCAATACCACTCATCCCCAACAGCGCCACCAAGCGACAACGTTCCTGACTAATCCAGTGTTCCAGGGTTTTCAGTTCATCGCCACGCCCGTAGAATACAGAAACATCGGGTGCTTCACCCCAATCGCGGCGATTTTGCGGCTGGGGTGTGGTAGGGGGGGGACTCTCTGAAACAGGGGAACGGTTTGGGGTATTCTTTTGCTGCTGGAGATACTCTTGATAGCGGTTAACCAGGATTTGTTGCAATTTGGTCAGCTTAACCGGACCTCTACCCGGAATTTTAAACTTTTGGTAGACTTCGCTAAGCCGCTTACGCACAGCATCTCCACTAATCTGAAGGTGAGACGCGATCGCAGCCGTTCCATGACCCTCCATCGCCAGGGACAACACCTCTAATTCCGATTTGGACAGATTGCGTTCAGTCGCAATGGTTTTGAGAAAATCCTGAGAAATCACCGTCTGATGCTCACACTTATAACCTATTTCATCCTTCAGGTTAACTCATATTCATGAGGAGAAATAGATTTTGCTCACATCAGTCACTTGAGTACGCACCAACTGGGGTAGTGGCGTGACCCAGCTAAAATGGTGGGATAGGTTGTAGGTTGGGTTTCGACTTCGCTCAACCCAACGGAGTCTAGGGCTGAAGCCCTTACTACAAGCCAAAGATGACAAAATTTAGGTCAGTCCTGATCAATTAACTTAATTGTTTTGCCACACAACGTTCAAGCAATTCCTCAATACCACTAACCACCCAAATTGGTGTTTCTAACTGACGACTTACCTCAGCCACCGTCATATCATCTAAAAATCGCGTATCATCATGTTTAAGCATGACTGAAGGCAGTAAAATCCCATCGCCGAAGTCTTTTCCTGACAATGACCCAAGCAAATCTTGTCCAGTTAACAACCCCGTAACGGTAATTTCTTGTCCCCAATACTCACTCCGTAGCGCTGCTAGTTTGACTTCTAATCCCTCAACATTATTCAACTGCTGCACTAGGGGCATAAACGCCGTTTCCACCGCATTACCGACCACCCAGGTTAATTCTCGCTCAGGTTCTACACGAGTGGGTAATATCCGCGTAGCCGTATCTTGAAATTGTTTAATAAACTGGCGAATTGAACCCACACCATTACCAATTTGGGGATAATCTTCGTAATGAGATTCTGGGGGTAATTCTTGTTGGGCGATTAAAAACCATTCATCCGCTAACCAAGCAAAAGTAGAGCCGAATTGTTGGCGAAATTTTGTTTGTAGCGATTGAACCTGCTGAATCACCTCTGCGGCTTTCTGGCGACTAACAGGAATTAATTCATCTTCTGCGGGACGAAAGCGAGTTAATCCTACAGGAACGACGGCGACTGAAGCAACAGCCGGAACTTCATTCTGTTGGAATTGGGCTAAATCTATGAGGGTTCGTTCTAAGTGGACGCCATCATTAATACCAGGACAAACCACAACTTGAGCATGAATTTGCAATCGTCGTTCCTGAAACCATTGCAACTGGTCTAAAATCTGCCCAGCACGAGGATTTTTGAGGAGTCGGCTGCGAACCTCCGGTTCGGTGGCGTGGACAGACACATACAACGGAGATAGACGTAGGCGTTCGATGCGATTCCATTCGCTTTGAGTGAGGTTGGTCAGAGTTAAGTATGAGCCATAGAGGAAACTGAGGCGATAGTCATCATCTTTAAGATATAAACTCTGTCGTTTTCCGGGAGGTTGTTGGTCAATGAAGCAAAAGGGACAGCGATTATTACACTGAATTAAGCCATCAAATAAAGCGGTTGCAAATTCTAAGCCTAAATCCTCGTCGTAGTCTTTTTCAATTTCTACAGAATGGGTTTTTCCCGCCGCATCTCGGACTTGTAATTCCAATAGTTCATCGGCACAGAGAAATTGATAGTCAATTAAGTCACGGGGAGGTGTACCATTAATTGAGACAATGGCGTCACCGGGTTCAAACCCCACCTCAGCCGCGATGGAGTTGGGAATGACGTTGTTAATTAAAGCTGGACGGATAGAAGTTTCACTCATTGGAAAGGGAACAGGGAACAGGGAACAGGGAACAGGGAATTCAAAATTCTAGTTCTTGAACGCCATTGGGTGTAATTTCATACCCCCATTCTGGATGCTGGGAAATTGCCCGTTCGATTTCGGGTCGAAGAATGGGATCTGCCATGAATTGGGCAATGGTGGTGGGATCAGGTCGTTGACCATAGAGGCGCAGACGGCGCAGGGGTTTCAGTCCGGTGGATGGTCTGGAGGAATGGCAAGAATGTTTCACCAAGTCACACAATCGGCGGTAGTTCTCTTGTCGTTGTTCTGGAGTATGTCCAGTATCAAAATCAGCCGCCGTGAATACAGGTAATTCGGGGGGATTTGAAATATTTCGCGGTTTCCAACCGTAGCGTAGGGCTTTGATTAGATAATCATTTGGCTTCTCAAGGAGTCCCTTGGCACAATACTCGATGAAAGCTTGAATTGAGGGTTCTAAGTTGTGGGCATAGTTGTAGATTGTTTCTTTTAGATGTTCATCATTGAGTTTAACACCTAGCTTTTCTAACTTAGCTTTGTATTGGAGAATGATATCGACGTGACCGGGATCAAGTTCTAGAAAGTCCATCTGATGATTTTTCGACTAGACGCCCACTTCTAATCATAAAGGTATAGGGAAAACCTGACTCCACCGTGTAGAGACGTTGCATGCAACGTCTCTACGGATAGATGATAGGGTTGGTTAGGAATGATGCGTTAAGCGATCGCCTGATTCGACATCAAACCAGTGCATCGTTTTTTCCGGTAGGGTGAGAGTCACTGTATCTTCTTCACCATCCCAGTAGTTATCAGCGGCTAACAACGCCCGAATCGTCTTACCTTCTGACCCGTCTGAACCCTGCACTCGCACGCTAATCAGTTTTTCTTTACCCATATCTTCGACCAAAAACACGTTACCCTTGATGGTCTGTTCATCTCCTTGCTTGGCAATCCGCACATTTTCGGGACGAACACCCATGATAATTTGGCGCGGTTTGTTCCGCAGGTCGGGCAGTTTCAGTTTAAAGTTACCCAGAATGGCATAATTCTCCTGACAGCTAAGGGTTAGCAGGTTCATTTGCGGACTGCCCATGAAACTGGCAACAAAACTATTGGCGGGGTAGGTATAAATCTGATAGGGGGTGTCAAGCTGTTGCAAGACGCCCTCATACAGCAAGGCAATGCGAGTTGAGAGGGTCATTGCCTCGGTTTGGTCGTGGGTAACATAGACGACGGGCTTGTTTTGGGATTTAAACAGTTGCTTGAGTTCCGCCCGAACTTGTTCTCGCAGTAAGGCATCTAAGTTACTCAAGGGTTCATCTAATAGAAAGACTTCCGGTTCCCTAACTAAGGCGCGGGCAACCGCCACCCGTTGCCGTTGTCCACCGGAGAGTTGACCGGGTTTACGTTCGAGTAAGGAACGGTTTAAATCTAGCTTGATAATCACATCATCAATGCGCTTACGGATTTCCTCGCTAGGAGTGTTACGGATTCTCAGCGAGGCGCTGATATTTTCCTCCACCGTCATGTGAGGATAGAGGGCGTAACTTTGGAAGACCATGGCAATATTGCGATCGCCTGGGGGAACGCCGTTAACTGTTTGTCCACTGATCACTACTCGACCCTTGGTTGGCGTCTCCAATCCGGCAATTAATCGCAGCAATGTGGATTTACCACAGCCAGAGGGTCCAATAAATGTCATGAACTCGCCATCTTCGACATCTAGGCTAATGTCTTTAATCGGTACCGTTTTGGGATTGTATTCTTTGCGTAGATTCTGGAGTTCGAGTTTTGCCATGATTTTTACCTATTGAGTTTTGAAGAAAAACCTGTCAAAAAAGGGGTAAAAGGTGACCCGCTTGGTGATAAACAGTCTGAAACCCTTAAAAATGAAGCTTTGAGTGACATTAGTATCTCCAAAGATGAAGCCTTATTGACAGATTTAGACCACCAGATGAGATAGTCACAAGCGAAGCGTTGCGCAGGGGGTATGGGGGAGGCGCTCGTCCCCCATCGGGGGGTCTGGGGGGCTGGTCCCCCAGATAAAAACCTATCTGTGACCCTATCTGTGACAAGAAGAAATGGGTTAAAAGCAGGTCGCCCCTATAACCCTACCCTTTAACTGCCCCAGCCGTGATTCCCTGCACAATCCGACGCTGGAAGAGGAGAACTAACAGAATCAGGGGCAACGTTCCCGCTACTGTCGCTGCCGCGATCGGACCATAAGGAATTTCAAAGACAGAGGTTCCACCAATTTGAGCCACGGCTACGGGAATGGTTTTCATTTCATCTCGTGTAATAAAGGTTAAGGCAAAGATAAATTCATTCCAAGCAAAGATAAACGTGAGAATCCCCGTCGTCACTAGGGCAGGTATAGTCATCGGCAGGACGATTTTCAACAGCATTTGTACTGTGTTATAGCCATCAACCTGGGCGGAATCTTCTAAATCCTTAGGAAGCTGTTGAAAGAAACTTCGCAGCACCAAAATAGTCAGCGGTAAATTAATTCCGGTATAGGGGACAATTAGGGCAATATAGTTATTCCCCAACCCTAACAGTTTCACCACCTCTAAGAGTCCCAGGAACAGGAGTACGTAGGGAAAGAGACTGACGATAAGAACGCAGGCTAAAACAATTCGCTCTCCGGGAATTCTTAACCGTGCTAATGCATAGGCAGCGGGCGCTCCGGCGATTAAACACAAGAATGTAGAGGTTAATGAAACAATGGCACTATTCAGGATATAACGCCAAAAGGGATACCGTTCAAATAACTGCGAGTAGTGCGTCCAAGTGAGTTGATCTGGCGTCGGTAAATAGACCGTAGGAATTGCCGAAATTGCATCATTTATCTTGAACGAGGTCAGCAGTTGCCAAAGGGCTGGCGCTAGGCAAAAGATTAGGGTTAATACCACACCAACCCAGAGGAGAATTTGCTTGCTATTGATTTTGAATTGTTTTTTTGATGAGTCTTGAGCGATTGCCATGGTGCATCTAAGTAGTCGGACTTGTATTAAAGGTAACGGTTGAGATTAGGAAACTGGGAATAGCAAGGATTTGAGAGGTTTTAACATGTCCTGGTATTTATGTCCAGGTACTTATTGATCTCCTAAAACATTAATCCGGGTTTTGGACAGCAAAAAGCCAATAATCGCCACAGCGATAACTAGCAAGAGGAAGGTGACGACAACTAAAGCTGCACCGTAACCAAAGTCTAGATAACGTCTCACTGTGTCGTAAATATACAGTGAAATCATTTCCGTGGCATTCGCTGGACCGCCCCCTGTCATTACCAGTATGAGGTCAAAAATCCCGAAGGCTTGAGCGAATCGAAACAGGAGGGCAATTAAGATTTGAGGGGTCAGTAGGGGTAATGTAATTTGTACAAAACTTTGGACTGGAGACGCCCCATCAATTGCATGGGCTTCGTAAAGATCCTTGGAAATGGATTGCAATCCCGCCAGCAGAATAATCGCGAAAAAAGGTGTTGTTTTCCAGACATCAGCGGCAATTAATGCAATCATGGCCGGAACGGGTTCACCTAACCAAGTGATCGGATCAACGGCGGGCAAGAATCGCAAAATATCATTAGCAACGCCAAACTGGTCATTAAAAATCCACGCCCATGCTAATCCCATGACGGCGGTTGGTAACGCCCAAGGGATTAGGGCGGCGGTGCGAACTAAACCGCGTCCGAAAAAGGCTTGATTGAGAACTAAGGCAATTGCCATTCCCAATACTAATTCAATCACAATCGAGGACAGGGTAAACACCGTTGTGTGCCACATACTTTGCCAAAAGCGTCCATCACCGACAAGCCGCACATAATTGGCAAAGCCAGCAAATTCTGGCTTTAACTCAGTTCCTAAATTTTGATTGAATAAACTTAACCAAAATGCCCGTCCAATGGGATAGGCAAACACCATGAGCAAGATCAGGATGGCGAGTAGGGTGAGTAACCAACCTGTTCGTATCTCTCGTTGCCGAATTGAAGCTTGTTTCATCGTAATCTGATTGACTTACACGCCGTTAAACGTACTACAGAATCTTAATTGCCTAAAAGTCTTCGCGTTTCCTGGGCGGCTCGATTCATCGCTTTTTCAGGCGTCAGTGTTTGCGTAATTGCCGCACTGAGATAACGCTGCAAAATATCTGAGGCTTGAGCGTATTGGGCGATAGGAGGACGCAGAACCGCCTGTTCTAAAACTTCGAGCATTTGGGGAAAGTAACTATATTCAGCTACCAGTTCGGGATCGGTATAGAGTGATTTTAGAGCGGGGGCATAACCGTTGGCGAGACTGAATTCTTTTTGTATGTCTGGACGGTTAAAAAATTCAATCACTTTCCAGGCTTCGTCAGGGTGCTTCGTGGATTTAGAAATCCCCAATCCCCATCCACCTTGGCAAGCGCCACTGCTATCTGCGGGTTGGTGTACCATCGGCTTAATCGCAAATTGACCCGCAATTTCTGAGTCGGCTGCCAATGTGTAAACGTAGGGCCAATTCCGTAAGAAAATAACTTCACCATTTTGGAATAAGCGACGGGTTTCTTCTTCGGCGTAGGTGGTAACACCGGGAGGAGAAACATCTTTTTCAATGGTATTCAGTAAAAATTCGACCGCTTGAATTGCTTCTGGCTGATCAAGTCCGACTTCTAGAGTATCTGGATTCACCCAAAATGCACCAAATCCTTCCAGGATTTCCACAAACATGGCAGATAAACCTTCGTACTGCTTTCCTTGCCATACATACCCCCATTTAACGCCTGTTTGCTGTTGCAGGGCTTGGGAGATTTGCATGAGTTCGGCAAAGGTTTCTGGAGGTTCGTATCCACCTTTGGCTAGTAAATCAGTACGGTAGTAGAGCATACCTCCGTCGGAACGGAAGGGCATCCGATACAGTTCACCGTTGTAGCGTCCTCCCTCTACATCTCCTTGCAAAAACTTTGATAATTCGTCTTCAGTAATTCTCTCAGATAGAGGCATTAACCATCCGGCGGCAGCAAATTTTGGTACCCAAACAATGTCTAGATAAACGAGATCGTAAGGTGAATCACCCAACAAAAAGGCAGAGGTATAGAGGTCTTCCACCAGGTTAGTTTCGTTAGGTCCTTCCAGGATTTCTAGATTAATATTGGGATTTTCTTCTTCAAAGTCATCGACAAATTCTTGCCACTGGGATGCTTCTAGGGCGCTCATCAACACCTTGACTGTGACAGGTTGTTGGGTCAAGGCGGGGAGAATGAGAAATTGAATCGTGGCAATTGTGGCTATCAGTAAGATGAAAAAACGAGGGATTTTTTTGATGCTGAAGATACCTCGTTTGAGTTTGCCCAATTGCTGATTAATGTTCATGGCATACTCTGATAATTCAATAGGGTTCAACTGTGTGATGACGATGATAGGCTGTCTCAAATAGGATCGCTGATAAGCTTCAGCCTAATTGTAGCTAACGCTGATCAAGTCCTTGACCTCATCGCTCGATTTGACGAGATGTTACTCTAGGTAAGGGTTAGATGTAAAGAAATGAAACTTAAGTTTATTTAAGTTAACATTTCCCGGAGGACAATCAGACAAGATTGGCTAGGTCAATCGATTGACGGGTGTAAAAGGATACTTGTAACATATTTTTGAACATAATTCATACCTCGATAGTTGGTTGACATTTTACCAAAAGAGTTATAAGCAGGTCATTTGTCATACTCGCCCAAGCGAGAAGCCAGCTACGTCATTCGTCATTCGCCATACTCACAGAGATTGATGATTATGCCCCATTAGAGGATGCATTATGGGGAGTGACTGAAACTCAGCATTAAACCAAAGTGGCATTGCTAAAATTCAATGGAATAAGTGACGATGCTTTTTTAGAATTTTACCTAATAAATTAGCCTAGCCAAAGCTTTGGGGGAAATGACTGATTTTTTCATACTTTTTCCCCAGTTGACCTTAATTAATCCAATTTTTTAGCCGACTCAACCTGCGATCGCATGAGACAGGATTGAGCCAACCCCGATGATCCAAGGATATACACTGGGACAATAACCCCTTTCCCACAAGCAGATGATCAAGCGGCTTTGGCAATGGCTAGTGCGGCTGATTTGGCGAATCGTACCACCTTTCCTCAAACCCAAACAACACAGGCGACGGCAAAAACGCCTGAGTGATGCAGATTATCATCAGTTATTTCGGCAATTGGTGATTGGGGTGAATCAGGGATGGAATCGGGAACAGATCCTGCAATATTTAGGATACCAGAGTAGCGATCGCGCTTTTAAGGTGTGGCTCTATGAGTATGGACAGCAGTTGCGCCAGTTACCCGAGGCGGATCATCAGTTCGCTTGGCAATTATTGCAGATGAGTGGTGTCGGCTGTGGAGAATTAGGGGAAATTGCGGCAGAAATTGGCAAGGATTTATTGGCGAAACCGGCGGGGAAAAGGGAAGCCTATCGGGAAGAAACGGGAGACACAGATCACAGCGAAACAGCCGAAAGTGATGCCGCCGAAACCTGGTTCAATCAAGGGAAACAGCAACTCGCCGACCAAGATTTTCTGGGTGCGATCGCGTCTTATGACGCAGCCATTCAACACCAACCCTCCTTAGCCGAAGCCTGGAATAATCGGGGATTAGCCTTGGGGAATTTGGGAGACTATCAAAGTGCGATCGCATCTTATGAGAAAGCGATTCAAATTAAACCGGATTACCAATTAGCCTGGTACAACTGGGGTGTAGCGATGGATAAATTAGGAGAAAAAGAAAAGGAATCAATAAACCCCTTGTAGCGACCCAATGATCAATATACTGTAGGGGCGACCCGCCTGCATCAATAAACACCACCCATCCACTCAATTGTATCGGGTCGCCCTTTACCTCAAACGGCGCATGAATTACAAACCCGCGATCGCGTCTTATGACGCAGCCATTCAACACCAACCCTCCTTAGCCGAAGCCTGGAATAATCGGGGATTAGCCTTGGGGAATTTGGGAGACTATCAAAGTGTCGTCTCATCGGGAGCATGTCAGGTTTGATATAATGTTGACGCTAACCTACTCTCGTTGGGTTTCGTTCCTCAACCCAACCTACAACGTTGACATGCATCCGTCTCATCGCCCATTGGCGGCGGCGTTAATCCATAACGTTTTTAATCAACGTTTTCCATACTAATAACAGGTATTCTCAGATACGAAGTTGTACGCTGTTTGCGGACAATATCGGCAACAACCCGCTCGACTTGCTCTACTGTCAAATCAAGTGCCTGGGCGATTTCATCGTTCTTAACACCCTGTTCATACCCGAACCAGATTGTATCCAGAATATCAAAGGGTAGGCGGAAGAAAAACTCTTCTTGTGAACTTCCACCCGGATACGTATCCGAAGTCGGCGTGCGTTGTTGGATTTCGTCTGGCACATCTAAGTAACGAGCAAGCTGGTAAACTTGTGTCTTGAACAAATGGGCAATCGGACTAACATCAATTCCGCCATCTCCGTACTTGACAAAAAAGCCTAATAAATGCTCATTCTTATTCGCTGTACCGATAACCGCATAATTATTTAATTCGGCGTGATAGTAGAGCATTGCCATGCGCGATCGCTGCTTAAAATTAGATGCGGCGACAATCTGATAATACTCTTGGGGCGGTAAGCGTTTGGTAAACTCCTCACCCTCTGGATTGGTTACAGTTAGGGAAAAGATATTCAGCGTTTCTTTTTCCAGCAAGTTTCCCGGTAAGGCAATTTTAGCCTGCCAACCCTCTCCGAATTCCGGAAACAACCGTGCGATCGCTTGATTGCGTCGGCGGTAACAGCCAAACCCCTCCAATACCCCGGAAATGTCTTCGGTAATGGTTTGAACGCCGTAGTGATCAGCAACTAACTGTGCCAGTGTAGCGCTCTCCGGGCTGGACTCGCCCTCCGGTAACAGCAAGGCGACGACATTTTCCAAACCAAAGGCTTTGGCACATAAACCGAGTACTACCGATGAGTCAATCCCCCCACTGATCCCCAACACCGCCCCGCGACGGCGTAGCGCCTGATGGACACTCTGGCGTAACCCTTCGACAATGCGCTCTGTTTCTTTGGCTGCATCTAAATTAAGAGAGTGCTTATTAAAGCCAATTGAATCCGTTTTTACTGGATCGTTCATGATTTATTCTCCTGAATAAGTTTGTGGGTGAGAGTGGTCATTTTTCATTTATCATTTGTCAGTTACAACTCACATCTTGCACCATTATTTGAAGTAAGGCGCGGTTCATGAAATATCCCATCAGTTAAATAGTTCCCAACCAGCCAAAAATGCGATCGCGGATAAATTAACCAATTCCGATAACATCTCCCATAACGTCCCGATTTTAACGATTGACAAGTTCGCTGGTTTGATGGGATAATTACTTCATAATGGAAAAATATGTTCACCTGTATGGTCTAATTTGATCCCTATGGAACAGAAATTTGTCACTGAATCTGTTCTAATGTGCGATCAATAACCTTAACTCGGTCTGAAGCCGTCAAAGTCGATAACCGAGAATCGAAGTCTTTAACGAACTGTTGGTCAACCAACTGCGTGGATAAAACTCCGGCGATCGCCATATCATCCACTTCACCCAAGGTTGCTCCACTTTGGGCTTTGCGAACCAGTTGATTGACGGCTAAGGGATTAAATAAACCACTAGCGCGTACAGCATCTTCCGACAGCAATTCCCAGACGTAATCTGGTGTATCGTGGTGAAAGAAACTGCGGTGAATCGGGGCGCGGTAGGGACGTTTACGGCGCTGCCAAATATCGGGGGGTAGTAATTTGCGGCTCAATTGTCGCAGCAGCCATTTCTCCGTTAAGCCGCGCAGCTTCACATTAGATGGCAGGCGATCGCAAAATTCCACAACTCGATAATCGAGAAAGGGGAAACGCCCTTCCACTGAATTCGCCATCGCCATGCGATCGCCTTGAGAGGACAGCAAATAGGGTGACATGAAGGTGACAATTTCCAGGTATTGCGCTTGGGCTAAAGGAGACCAACTGGAAAAATTGCTCTGGAGGGGAACCAATTGTTCTGCCCACTCTAGTAGTCCAACCTCTGGTTTAGAAACCAGCAAACGCTGGAGACGAGCCGTATTTGACCAACGAATAATATGGGAATAGAACGGTGATTCGGTATCGGTGAGATTCTTTTTAAAGAAAGCTTGGACAAAGGCTTCACTGGTACGACTCAAACGGGAAATTTCCGGGTACAGCCGTTTCAATAATAACGGTCGCCATTGGGAATCCGGCTGTTTTGCCCAGAATCGACGTATCGCCATTTCTTTGAAAATGTCATAGCCACCAAGGAATTCATCTGCCCCTTCCCCAGTAAGCACCACCTTTAAATTAGAATCCCGGACTAATCGAGATAGCATAAACATGGGTGCGGGTGCGGTGCGTAATGTGGGAGTTTCTGTGTGCCAGATTACCTCTGGAAACAGGCGACTAATATCGGTATGGGTACAATAAACAACCCGATGGTTAGTACCCAAAAGATCTGCCATGCGCCGCTGGAACTCACTCTCATCAAACTCTGGATCTGAGAAGGCGATAGAGAAGGTTTCTAAGGAGTTCTGGGCGTATTGACGGATAATCGCGGTGGTTGTGGAAGAATCCAACCCCCCACTCAGGTAAGCGCCAACGGGTACATCAGCACGTAGGCGGATTAGGGTGGAGTCAATCAGCAGTTGCTCAAACTCATCCAGATAATCCTGGGGAGTACGCCGGGATGCTTCTGGGGTAAAGTCTAGTTCCCAGTAGGGTTGGATATTTAACTGTCCATCCTGAACGTGCAGATAATGACCGGGGGAGAGGCTATCAATGTCCTGGAAAATGGTGTGCGGTGTCAACACCGTCCAAAACGTGAACACCTGCGTCAGTGCGGCGGGATCAATTGTTGCACAAACCCTGGGATGCGCCAGAATGGTCTTGATTTCGGAACCAAAGATTAACTGACCCTGGCACAGAGTATAAAACAAGGGGCGAATCCCCAAGCGATCGCGTGCCAAAAATAGGCTACGTTGACGAGTATCCCAGATCGCGATCGCAAACTGACCATTCAGATAATTCAAGCAATCCGCACCATACTCTTCATACAGATGCAGGATCACCTCTGTGTCACAATTCGTAGAAAAGCGATGACCAAGAGCTTCTAATTGGGGGCGCAGTTCCACATAGTTAAAGATTTCACCGTTGAAGACAATCCACAATGTTTCATCTTCGTTACAAATCGGTTGCTGTCCACCGCTTAAATCAATAATGCTGAGACGAGCATTCCCCAAATTAACCCATTCATCCCGGTAAATCCCAAATTCGTCGGGACCCCGATGACGAATCATGCCTAACATCTGTGGCACAACCGTCTCCCGAATCGGTTGAGGTTCATGTAAGTTGAGAACACCAACAATACCACACATAGATGCCTCCGTTTGATTTGTCTTCACTGCACTTTAAAGCCAACTACCAACCCAGTGTAAGTTCTGTAAATAGTCCTCAAACCCTGACATAAGACATAAGACATAAGACATAAGACATAAGACCAATGACGGATCACTTCAAATCAGTCTTTTTAATTTTGCCAGAGGAGGTTTTAGGCAATTGAACACACAACTCGACTAACTTCGGCACCATGAAATCTTCCAAATGGGCGCGGCAATACCGTAAGATATCGGCTGGGGTAAGTTCATCGCCCTCCTGTACGACAAACGCCTTGACCACCTGCCCCAATACCGGGTCAGCCACGCCAATCACCGCCGCTTCCCGAACACCTGGAAGACCATACAGCGCGTTCTCCACCTCTTTCGGTGCCACTTTCTCGCCCCGGCTTTTGATCATGTCATCTTGCCGCGAGACAAAATACATAAACCCCTCTTCATCCATGCGAAATAGGTCACCGGTGTAGCACAGCCGCTCCCCTGGCATCAATCCAGGGCGGAAACGGGCAGCACTTGCCTCGGGATTACCCCAGTAACCGCGCATGACATGGCGCCCCCGCACCACCAACTCACCCACTTGAGAGCAACCCAGCCGGTGACCCTGTTTATCTTCAATCCAAACTTCGGTGCCAGGAATGGCGATGCCCACAGAATCGGGACTTTTGTCCAGTTGATCTGGGGGCAGATAAAGGGTGCGCTTGGTTTCGGTTAACCCGTACATCGAGAACAGCGTCGCCCAGGGAAACTTAGCCCGAATTTGGAGAATGTGGGAGGGAGGTAAGGCAGCGGCGGTGTTGGTCAAATAACGTAAACTGGATAAATCGTAGGTACTCAGATCCATTTTCAGTAGCATGGCGTAGATTGTCGGGACGCCAGGGAAGCCAGTGACCCGCTCTTGTTCCATGCGTTTGAGAATAGCGGCTGGATAGGTAAATCCTTTTTCCAGTACTAAAGTGCCGCCGAATTTAAACACCATCAAAAGTTGGTACAGTCCGTAATCGAAGGACAAGGGCAACAAGCCGATGATAATATCACTCTCGACATTGCCGAGGTATTCAATAATCGAACTGGCGGCAAAGACAACATTGCTGTGGTCTGACATGACGCCTTTGGGGTCGCCCGTGCTACCGGAGGTGTAAATTAGGCAAGCGAGATCGAGATCAATATTGACTTTCGGGGGTTTATGTGATTTGTAATCGCCCTGGATGGCGGTATAGTTCAGGACATTGCCCGTACTCGTCTCGGCGGGTGGCGAAGTCAGGATGATGGTTTTGAGGGAGGAAACCTGTTGGGTGAGCTGTTGGGCTAAATCGGCTTGTCGCCCACTGGTGATTAAAAATCTGGCTTGACAATTGTTTAAGATATAGGCGCACTTATCGGACTTCGTGCTGGGGTTGAGTGGCACAAAAACGCCACTAGCTTTGAGGACAGCAAAAATTGCGATCGCCAATTCTAGGCAGTTCGGTAGAAATAATACGACGCGATCGCCCCGTTGTAAACCCTGTGCCAAGAACGCATTTGCCAAGCGGTTTGCCTGTGCCTCGACTTCAGCATAGGTTAGGCGTTGCCCATCGCCAATCAACGCCACCTTATCCGGTAATCGGTCAGCGCTAGACTCCAGAAATTCCTGTACCAACATGACAACTCCTGCCTTTAAGAACTAACAAACAGGGACTGTTTTTGTCGGGCAAATGCCGCTAGATTGCTAACGGAATCAAAGTTTTCCGGGACAATCTCGAAATCTTCCACCTTAATGCCCAATTTTTCTTCTAAAAACAGCACCAATTCCATCACGTTCATCGAGTCAATGATGCCGTTTTCCAGTAAAGAAGCGTCATCGGGATAAGCATAGCCTTGGCTACTGAACAGGATATTTTCGGCAACATGTTGGCGTAGCATTTCTTCAATAGATTGCATAATTAAACCTCAATGTTTTAGGGATCAATTTTTTTCACTTTTTGGTGGGGCTGGGCGAAGCATTTGAGACTTGATCGATACAAGATTGGAGCTTTTCCGCGAAACTCTGGACATCCGGTTCACTTAACATATTGCCGTGAGTGACTGGGCAGATAAAGCGTTTCGCGCCTTGTGTGGCCAGGGTTTTGAAATTCCAATAGCGCCACATTCGCTGGCGATTTTTACTTAAAAACAACATAATCTGACCAGAATACACCTGGGGTTTATAGTTGCGAATCGCCTTTTTTTGGGTCTGCAAAACAGTTTGTAAGCGGCGAACATGGGGGTCATCCGACAACTGGGCAATCTTTTGGGGAATTTGGCTCTGGCTAGTTTTATGGCGCAATACACCCAAAAGTTTACCGGTACGCCAGTGGCAAATTAAGCGACCCATGTAATACAGTAAGGTTTTTTTCGTCGGCTCTGGCTTTTCAAAGGCGTTCTGAAAGGCTTGGTAGGTGGGATCGAGCATTGCTAACAGTGCAACCTGTTTCCCTTGGGCTTGCAATTGTTGTGCCATTTCAAATGCCACCACAGTGCCTAATCCGCACCGCCCCCCTAACATATACGGACCATCAAAGCCAAGGGTTTGTATTTCTTGAATGTAGTGAGCGGCAATCTCCTCTATAGTTTCGTGAATAACTTGGTTAGCCTCTAAACCTTGGGCTTGCAAACCGTAAACCGGTTGGTTTGAACCCAAACAACGAGTCAACGGGATGTATTGCAAAGCCGTGCTGGCTCCGGGTGCGACCAGGAATAAGGGGAGATTAGAACCGCTGGATTGTAGGGGAATCAGGGACGACGATGGAGGTGTCCATCCTTCTTGGCGTAGAAGATTCGCTAATTGCTCAATGGTGGACGCTTGCAGGAGAGTGGCTAAGGGCAAATCTTTGTTAAATGTTGTCTGGATGTCAGCAAATAAACGCACAGCTAACAGTGAATGCCCTCCGAGTTCAAAGAAGTTATCCTTTACACTAATCGACTGGATACCTAAAAGGTCTTGCCAAATATTCACGAGTTTTAATTCTAATAAATCTCGTGGTTCGACATACTCAGTTGAATGGTCGGTCGGAGCAGATAATTGTTTTGGGTTAGAGGATTCTTGTTCTAACTTAGAGGATTGGGCGTCAGAGGTGATCCGGTTTAGGGTGAGTGGTTGATTGGGTTTGGCTTTGCCCAAGAGCTGTAGGAGCGATGAAAGCTGAATATCTGGATTGGCAACTAAGTGTTCCAGTAAGCTCTGGAAATCCGCAAAAATCTGAGCTATGCTCGTCGCCTGGAATAGGGCTGTTTTGTATTGCCATCCTCCCGTTAATTTCCCTAATTTTTCTTGCAGGGAAAGAGACAAATCAAAGTTGGCGATTTCCCGG
>JGI11783J13700_1002108_pt1 | contig 28165 bp, 18 predicted proteins | sample ElkSlonscriptome_6_FD_13700 | JGI IMG/M metagenome (IMG submission 13700)
ATTGATAATGGCTTCTAAGTTCGCGATCGCTTGAGGTTTTTCGATTTTGGCAATCACGGGTAGGGATGAGGCATTGTGTTGCTGGAGAAATCCTTTGAGAGTACGGATATCTTCTGCCGAACGCACAAAGCTTAAGGACACCCAGTCAACCCCTTGAGCAATGCCAAATTCTAAATCTTGTCGGTCTTTATCTGTCATTGAGGGTAGGCGATTTAGGCTCAATCCGGGCAGGTTAACCCCTTTACGGCTTTTGAGTATCCCCCCTTCGACGACTTCACATTTAACGGTATTGCCGTCAATGTCCTCAACCCGCAGTTCTAAGAGTCCATCATCCAGGAGAATCTGCACTCCGGGTTCCGCTTCTTGAGCCAGGTGGGGATAGTCGATAGCCACCGTTTTCGGTTGATGATTGAATTCAGAAACGGGAACTAAGGAAATGGATTCTCCTTGAACCAAGTTAAGTCCTGCATCGGGCAGTTTCCCGACTCGAATTTTTGGTCCTTGTAAGTCTTGGAGTAAGGTAATCGGTGTATCTAAGTCCTCTTCAATAGAACGTAGCAAAGAAATGGTGTGAGCATGGTCATCGTAGCTACCATGAGAGAAGTTCAACCGTGCCACATTCATGCCCACTTGCACCATTTGCTTAAGGATGTCAGGTGAATGACTCGCAGGACCAATGGTAGCAACGATTTTAGTGCGATTACTTAGAGGTTTCATTAATTATCCCTAAATTGTGGTAGGGGCACAGCATTGCCCATTGGTGTCAACTTAAGCTCAACCCCTCTCCCCCAGCCCCTCTCCCAAGCTTGGGAGAGGGGAGCAAGAAGGGAGCAAGATAATCTGGTTCCCCTTCTCCCCAGGGTCCGGAGTTGGGGTTAGGGGATGAGGGGGAAAATGTCAAGGAGTAGATAGACACGGCTTAAAACCTTGTCAGCATTAGTTTTCGCCTTAAGTTGACACGGATGAGCATTGCCGTGCCCTATTATCTTAATTATCTCTTCGCGGTCTCTTCACGCTGGTTTCATCGTCACAATACCATAGGCATCCGTTGCCAGATAATCTTGGGCAGCCTGTTGAATATCGTGAGCCTTGACCGCTTGAATGCAAGCCGGATAATTTAAGGCTGGGGTTAAATCCCCTAATTGGGAGTGATAATACCCATATAGACTGGTGCGATCGCTCGGTTTCTCATTACTAAAGGTAAAGCGATTCGCCACCTGGGTACGAATACGGGCAATATCCGCCGCCGCGACACATTCCGTTTGTAGCTGACGAATATGTTCCCCAATCGCCGCTTCCACAATGTCTAAGTTCTCTGTCGGAAGCTGGGCGGAAATATAAAATATCCCCTGTAACTGTTGAGTCATATTACTCACCCCAATATGAGTCACCAGTTTACGATCTTCGCGCAAATCTCGCACCAACCGTGACATCCGCCCCTGTCCTAAAATAGCGGCTAAAACGTCTAATGGATAGGTACTCTCCAACTGTTTTAATCCCGGTACTCGCCAAACCATGACCAATCGCGCTTGCTGTAATGTCGAATCTACATACTCTTGGCGCACAATGTCGGGAAACGGCGCTTCTGGCTTATACGTGAGTCGCGAAGTATAGTCAGAGTCACCCTTAACCTCAGCTTTGGCAAATCCCTGCACCACTGTGTCAATCAACTCCTCCACCGGTAAATTGCCCACGGCGACGGCTGTCATGGTTTTGGGTTGATACCAGGTGTTATGAAAATCCCGCATCTGCTGAGAGGTTAAGCTTTCAATCACAGAAGTCGGTCCGAGTACCGGGCGACGATAGGGGAGGTAGTCAAAGCTGGTTTCTAACGCCCGCCGAAAGGTGCGGCGACGGGGACTATCTTCCGAACGCCGAATTTCTTCTAACACCACTAGCCGTTCCCGTTCAAAGGCGTCATCAGGAATCAGGGGATTTAACACCACATCCAGTTGCAAGGGTGCGAGTTGGGCGAAATCTTTGGGGGCTGTGGTGATGTAATAGTGGGTGTAATCATGACTGGTTGCGGCGTTAGTCACCGCACCACATTCTTCAATCAGCCGCTCAAACTCGCCACTGTTCAGGCGCGGTGTTCCCTTAAAAACCATGTGTTCGAGAAAATGCGCCATCCCGTTAATTGGGTCAGGTTCAACGGCGGAACCCACATTCACCCAGACATTCAGGTTAACCGCATCGACAGGCATCTGTTCTGCCACAATGGTTAGACCATTTGGTAATGTCTCAATAGTTGGGGCATTTAGAGGTGGAGTTTTGAGCAGAGTTGAAGTCATTCGTTACTCGCTTGCTTTGCAGGTGTGCCATGTCTTTCTATCTTAATGGGTTTGTCCGATTCCATCCTGTATACAACTGATGCTTCCCGATTTGATAGAACTGGCGATTTATTTCCTAAGCTTATACCCTACTTACAATGAACTGATGTATGGCTCCCGGTTAGCAAGTGGAGGCGATTGAAATCGCTGCTACACAAACAAAGTCCGCCTGCGCGGACTGGATTATAACGGGGGTAGCTAATCCGGATTTGGTATTAATTATTATCGCTGCTTTCTGCATTGACGGAAACAGTGCGATCGCGCTGATCAACCCTTTGCTCTTTTATACTCAATTTTTATCGATTTTTAATAACTATACTCCTTTCTTCAATCGCTTTTTATATCTATTTTATTTCCTGTTTTCAAGGAAAGATGGAGCGGCTATCGCCGTAGAGTTGTCCTTTTTTAGGATTACACATTATCCATTAAAAAACTGCCGACAAAAGTCTCGATACAGGAATTTTGCCATGGAAGCCCCGTAGGGGCGCACTGACGTGCGCCCTTCCCCCGACGTGCGCCCTTCCAAGGTTGCGCCGCGTGTTTTGTGGATTTGCTTCTTGGAAAGCACAACTTTTGGGTAATAATATGTCCGGCAAATCACTCCTAATAAAAAAGAATGAAACCCTTGCTGTGACAGCATCACTATTAGGGTTAATTGACGGACTTGATAGAAGGGCGGGTTTTGCAATTAATATTGTCGGTGATGTGCGAATTTAAAGGCTAAACCCGCCCCTACAAGCACTCATATCTGCTTCATTTGCTGCAAATGCGATCGCGTTTCCCTATTCACCCCAGCGTCAACATTTCGGCTGCAAAATTCACCGCCAATGGTAGCATCTTCAACCACTGTAAACCGAGTAGCGGTTCGGATATACCTGATCCAGCTAACACGGGAATAATATATTCCCTTTCATCTAGAAAAACCCTGCCTTCATATACATCAAAAAAATCCTCCCCTTGTACCATTCCCATCGCACGTTCACCTTCAATCATCGACCAACCCAAACTTTGCACATCTTGAGCATCAAGCACTAAGTAGCCCGTTGTAAAGCCTGTATCTAGTAACACATCAATGGGGTATCGTTCTGCATCAACGCCAACTAAATCAATTTCAAAGATCAGTTCACCAATCTCACCAAACTTGCCTGAAATCATATCTTGCCACAAGTTCCGGTTTCGTTAAGGCGCATGATTCCCACCATACCGCTTGGGTATTTTTGACGCGCTTTTTGCATCGCTACGTCTTCATCCGGATCAATAAAATAATCCCCACTGTTTGGCTCAATAATCATAAACCAGTTGTAATGATCTTGGATGAGTTGAGGACTGACTTGAGCGAAAATCTCTCGATAGCGCTTTATCCGGACATTTTTTTGAGCTTCCCGTCTGGCTAACTCCTCTGGGGGTATCGTATATTCCGGAAATATTCTGCCTTGACGACGAGGACGAACAGATTTGGTGTGAGTCATCGGTTTAATGCTTAGAGAGTCACGAGGATATGACTATTTTACAAGACTGTCAACCAGCAGAATTGACAGTCCCAACCTTAGCACAGCTACTGCATGACGACTTTTTAACCATTAAGCGTGCAAGTTAGGATGAATGTTACTGATTTAAGGCTGGTGGGCAATGCTACGGTATATTTGGTGGGCAATGCCCACCCTACTTAGCACAGACGGATAGAATAGACCGATTATCATAGATTATGGCAACAGAATTAATCGGTATCGGTTTTCTCCAGTCAAAGTAAACTCTTATGTCAGTTTTCAATAAAATTCTCAGTGTAATTATCGCCGTAATTATTGGCTGTGGCGGTGTACTTGGCATATTTTATGCCATGAATTACCTAGCCAACACCTTACCTCATAAATGGCGATCGCGAATTCTGCCTTGGATTTATCTCGCCCCCGCCCTGCTGGTGCTGACGGCGTACTTAATTCTACCGACGCTGAATACAATTTACATCAGTTTTCTGGATCGGCGATCGCAGAATTTTGTCGGCTTGGAGAATTACCAGTTTGCGTTTACCAGTGAGGCGATGCTGGTGGCGTTTCGCAATAACCTGTTATGGCTGGTTCTAGTTACTGGGTTTAGTGTCGGGTTTGGCTTGATTCTGGCGGTACTCATGGATAAGGTACGCTATGAACCCCTCGCCAAGTCGCTAATCTTTCTACCCATGGCAATTTCCTTTGTCGGCGCGAGTGTGATTTGGCGGTTTGTTTATGCCTTTCGTCCAGCCGGAGCAGCGCAAATTGGTTTACTTAATGGTATCGTAACTAGCCTGGGATTTGAACCCGTGGGCTGGTTAGTGGAACGTTCGATTAACAATTTTGCCCTGATTGCGATTATGATATGGTTGCAAACGGGTTTCTGTCTGGTGTTACTTTCCGCCGCCGTTAAAGGGATTCCCAAAGATATTATCGAAGCCGCCCGCATGGATGGGGCGAGTGAGGTGAAAATTTTCTGGCGGATTACCATCCCGATGATTCGTTCCACCTTAGCGGTGGTGACAACAACGGTGGTGATTATGGTACTGAAGGTGTTTGATATTGTCTTTGTGATGACGGCGGGGAATCAAGGTACCGAAGTGATTGCTTCGCGGATGATTAAAGAAATGTTTAACTATCGCGACTATGGCAGGGGGAGTGCGATCGCGGTTATCTTATTACTGGTAATTATACCAATCATGGTTGTGAATATCCGCCGCTTCCGTCAGCAAGAGGCAAGTCGATGAAATCTAAACGTCGCCGTAAATCGAATTCTGTGAAACATCTGTCTCATCAGTTACGAAATGCCTTCAATAGCCTTCCGGTTCACCTGAGTTTAATCGTCATTTCCTTAATTTGGACATTACCCACCGTTGGCTTATTGATTAGTTCTCTACGCCCCAAGAATGATTTGTTAGAGAGTGGCTGGTGGATGGTGTTTCAACATCCCTTTGATTTCACCCAATATCAGTTAGGAAATTATATCGATGTTTTGACAGCGGAAGGAATGGGACAAGCGTTTCTAAATAGCTTTACCATTGCCATTCCCGCTACTGTTATTCCCATTGCTATCGCCACGTTTGCGGCTTATGCATTTTCTTGGATGCGGTTTCCGGGGCGTCAGGTGTTATTTATTTTAGTCGTGGCGTTGCTGGTTGTTCCCTTACAGATGACGCTAATTCCGGTATTGCGATCCTATAATCATTTTGGATTATCGGGTTCGTTTTTAGGTGTATGGTTAGCCCATACGGGGTATGGAATGCCCTTAGGGATTTATTTACTCCGGAATTATATCGGTTCCCTACCCAAGGATTTAATCGAAGCGGCGGCGGTGGATGGGGCGTCGCATTTGACCACATTTACACGCTTAATTGTACCCCTTTCCCTGCCCGCGATCGCCTCCTTTGCCGTGTTTCAATTTTTATGGGTATGGAATGATTTATTAGTCGCCTTAGTCTATCTGGGCGGAACACCGGATGTCGCCCCATTAACTATGCGCTTAACCACGTTGGTGGGATCTCGCGGCGAAGCGTGGCATTTGCTAACAGCCGGGGCGTTTGTCACGATGATTGTACCCCTGATTGTGTTTTTTGCCCTGCAACGGTATTTTGTCCGGGGAATTTTGGCAGGTTCGGTTAAGGGGTAATATCTGATATCAGTTTTATCCTATCAAAATAAGCGATTATTTACTTGATCATTGCTATCAATCGATAGATTCATTTCTTTGAAGCTAACAAAGCGAATCGGAAGTAACTCCAACCAACCTTGACTGGCAATATTTCCTAATATAATTTCTGCATGTCCCCCCAAATTGTGATCAATAAGAAAAATCATGCTTCTAGTTGATGTCTAGCTTTCTGCTGTTGAAGTTTTATCCAAAGAGTTTCTCGACCTAGTTCTGGTGGTATTGTGGCAACACGTTTAGCGTGTTTACGATTGCGCTCCTGCCAATACTGTCGATTTTCTTCAGCCTGTTTTAGGACAATTTGATACTCTGCTTCAACATCAGAGCGATTTGCCTCAATATAGGATAAGGCAGCATTAATTTGCTCATCTGTAAGATCAAACAGCGCCCGGATAAACTTTGGTGGATATTGAGCCGTTAGATAGTCCATCACATCGTAGATTGTGATGCGTGTACCTGAAATGGTTAGTCCACGTTCTGTACGGATGATGTTTGGTTGTTGATTGTCCACTGAAGCCATACCCGTAACCTTACACAAAACTGACTCTATCGTATACGAAAATGATGGAGTTAGCTATAGCTACGATAGATTGATAGAAACAGCGATATATCGAGAATTAGTGTAAACCCCTGTACATTTTTTATCAAATCATCATTTATAATAGCATACAAGGGGGTCTCTACAGCTAAATTCCCAATTCAGGTTCTAAAATGGCTAGTGTTATTTTTGAAGGCGTCAACAAACAATTTAATGATTTTATCGCAGTCAATGATTTAAACCTAACCATTGACGATGGTGAATTTCTCGTCTTTGTTGGTCCATCTGGCTGCGGAAAAACCACCTCCCTACGGATGCTGGCGGGACTTGAGGATATCACCCAAGGCAGTATTTATATTGGCGATAAGCGAGTCAATGAGATTCCGCCCAAAGACCGGGATATTGCCATGGTTTTCCAATCTTATGCCCTGTATCCTCACATGTCCGTCTATGAAAATATGGCATTTAGCCTGGAGTTACAAGGGAAGCGAAAAGGCGAAGTTAAAACCCGTGTTGAAAGTGCCGCTAAGCAATTAGGAATTGACCATTTACTCTACCGCAAACCCAAAGAACTCTCCGGAGGACAGCGCCAGCGAGTGGCGGTGGGTCGCGCTATTGTGCGTAATCCGGCTGTATTTTTAATGGATGAACCATTATCTAATTTAGATGCGAAATTACGGGTACAAGCGCGGGCAGAAATTAATAAATTGCATAACGAATTAGGCACTACATTTATTTATGTCACCCATGATCAAGTGGAAGCGATGACCATGGGAAGCCGGATTGCGGTGATGAATCATGGCGTCTTGCAGCAAATTGATACCCCAGAAAAGCTGTACAATTATCCGAATAATGTCTTTGTCGCGGGTTTTATTGGCTCCCCAGCGATGAATTTTTTTGAGGCTAAATTAATCAGCAAAGAGGATAATTTGTATGTAAAAACCGACTCATTTGAACTCCATATACCTCCAGACAAAGCCCTATTCTATCAACATTATGCCGGGGAAGAGGTGATCTTTGGCATTCGCCCAGAAAATATTCATGATCCTGACTATATTCCCCCAGATATTCGTCCAGCTTCTATCAAAGCGACAGTATCCGTTACGGAAATGATGGGGAATGAAATCATTGTCTATTTAACGACGCTAAGCAATCACGAATTTATTGCCAGAGTCGATCCGCGATCGCGCATGACTGTGGGACAATCAATTAGTGTGGTGTTTGATCGGTCTCAGTTTCACCTGTTTGACAAGCACAGTCAACAAGCGATTACCTGATTCTCGGTTCCCTTGAACAGGGTGGAACGTCTGTATAGAGGCAAAAACTGATTATGTCTAATTCATTGGTCAATCTCCAAATCAACAATTTTCGCTGTCTGGCGAATGTTCCCATTACCACCAATCCCCTCAACGTTTTATTTGGACCCAATGGATCAGGAAAATCAACGTTTCTAGATACAATCTGGTTTGTTCGAGACTGTGCAATTCGGGGAGTGTCCTTAGCGGCTTCTGATAGAGATCATGGAATTGGTTTACTTTGGGATGGTGCTGAGGATGGAGAAACGATATCGATTACTATTCAAACTCACTCCGCTACCTATCAAATTACGTTTGGTTATTCATCGGGGAGGATAGAACCCTTTGTGGGAGAACAGTTGTATACAACTGATGACAATATTTGTTTAATTGACCGCAAAATAGGAAGTGATAAGGCGTCGTTTTATCAGGTTGGACGAGGACAATCCCAATACATTTCTCTCAAAGATCCCGAAAAACTAGCTTTAACGCGGTATGTAGACTGGGAAGACAGTGCATCAACGGCGGCTGATATTGAAAACTTACTGCGCCTTGTCCGTCGCTATGACTCCCGTTCTGCGTCTCTATTTAAACTGAAACGATTGGGTTCGGAATCCGATTATGGCGATAGATTACAGGATCGGTGTGAAAATTTATGGTCAGTCTTGCGAAATTTACATGATCGGCGAGTGGTTGATGACCGATATGACACGATTATTCATTTCATGAAAGAAAGTTTTCCATCGTTCAATGGTTTAACCTTTGAGCAAACAGGTCGATATACAGTTTATACTAATTTTTTGGATGAAAGGCGTCAAGGTTTAATTCGAGCATCAGGGGTATCCGATGGTCATCTTCAGATGCTGATTAATCTCACCGCCTTGTTTTCTGAAGAGTTGAGCCGATATTCGTTAATTTTACTGGATGAACCGGAACTATCCCTTCATCCTTGGGCGTTAGCGGTTTTAGCTAAAGCAGTAAAATTGGCGACCAAAGAATGGAATAAGCAAGTTTTTATTGCTACGCATTCTCCTGTTTTGATCAGTCAGTTTGAGCCAACAAATATATTAGCCGCAGAACTGGATCAGCAAGGAAAAACCGTAATGAAACGGGTTAGTGAGATAGAAGCTATCCAAGATTTACTGGAAGACTATGCTACGGGTTCGCTGTATATGGCTGAGATGATTGCACCTCAAAGTAAGTCTCCGTTTGAGGAGGAGAGGTGATGAGTAGTAGACCTAATACGGATAGTCAAAAATATCGTTATTTTCAATTCGGATTGCTGGTTACAGGCGAAACAGAAGCAGAACATCTGCCTAAATTATTTAAATCTCTAATGGAATCGGGTTGGTGTACGTTTAAAGTCCTGCGCCGTGTTCCTCAACTTCCGCCCGACTATTCACAGAAAAAGAAGAAAAAACTTAAAGCTACTGGAACGAATAAGGGAATTCCGGATAAATATATTCAACAAATTGCCTGGGAAGCGAGAAAACATTTAAACAGACCAGATACTTATGTCATCATGGTGGACGACCTAGAGCATGATCGTAGGCAACAAGCACAACAGGTTTTTGAGAGATACCGAGAAATCCTTGATACGCTTCCGGCGACACAAAGAACTCGTGCTTCTGTTCATTTTTTGGTGAATATGCTAGAAGCTTACTACTTAGCTGATGCCAATGCCATTAACGCCGTCCTAGGAACATCTTTAGCCGATTATCAAGGGGATGTGGAAGATATTCGTCATCCTAAAAATTATCTTGGAGATCTATATCCTAATTTCAAGGAAAAGAAACATGGCGGGAAGATACTTCAGCGACTTAATGTCGAACATATTTTGTCTTGTCCGGATACCTGTAAATCTCTAAGAACTCTATTCAAATGGTCTGTTTTGTGTATGGGACAACCTTTGAGTGATCAGTATCAACTTCTTAATGGGAAATTATTTGATATCACGCGATCGCAACTCGATTATACTGATCAATGAACCCTAATATCCCCGATTGAGTAAAGGGCGACCCGACCCCATTGAACGGATTGGTGTTGTTAATTGATGCAAGCGGGTCGCCCCTACAAGCCCTCGATGTATAGGTTTGTTCTATCCAGAAAAGATACGATCGCATTCGTAGGACACCCCTCATTCACAAAGGACAAAGGACATAAGACGAATGACAACTATCAAGACTTCCCACTCCCCATCAGATAAAGCAGCGCCATGCGTACCGCCACACCACTGGTAACCTGTTGAGAAATTAAACTGAATTCCGGATCATCCATTAACTCGGAACTAATTTCCACACCGCGATTGACGGGTCCGGGGTGGAGAATTTTGACTCCAGGGTGGCAAAGTTTTAAGCGATCGCGTGTAATTCCATACCGTTGATGATATTCTCGCAAACTGGGTAACAGATGGGCAGTCATGCGTTCTTTTTGCAACCGTAAGGTCATGACAAAATCGGCATCTTTCAGCGCGGGTTCAACATTCCAATGCAAGAATAGCCGCCGATTGGGGATTGGCGATTGGGAAAAATTCTCCCCCGGCTTCCCCGGCTTCCCCGGCTTCCTCTGCTCTCCAGTTCCCTGGACATATTCAGCAAACTCCTGGGGAACTAATGTGGGTGGACCGGCTAAATGAACCTCAGCGCCACTGGCGGTTAGACTCCAAATATTAGAACGGGCAACCCGTGAATGGACGATATCCCCAACAATGGCAATTTTTTTGTCTGCCAAGAGTTTCAGGCGAGGATACTCAAAATCTAATAGAGAGGTAATTGTAAATAAATCCAGCAACGCCTGAGAGGGATGTTCATGTTGACCATCGCCTGCATTCAAGATACCGACATTCGTCTCGAGGCGATCCATTTCAGTCGCGATCGCATGGGGGACTCCTGCTTCTCGATGGCGAATCACCATCATATCAGCTCCCATTGCCAAATAAGTTTTTGCGGTGTCGAGAATCGTTTCTCCCTTGGTCAAAGAAGAGGTTCCTGGTGCAAAGTTGAGGGTATCCGCACTCAACCGTTTAGCGGCGAGTTCAAAACTACTGCGGGTGCGGGTTGAGGGTTCAAAAAACATATTCGCCACCACCTGACCTTGCAAAGCCGGGACTTTTTTGGTGCGCCGAGAGAGAACTTCCCGACAGCTAGCGGCGGTTTGTAAGAGGGTATCGTATTCAGCCGATGTAAAATCTTCCAGGGAAAGGACATGGCGGCGAGTCCAAGTGGCAGTAGCCATAAGAATAAGAATGCGTACTATACAGAGGAGCTAACCGTTACTATAATCTTCATTCCCCTCCGACGACAAATAAATAAGGGTTGTAGAGACGTTCCAGTTTCACTATTATCGTTGGAAATGGTGCGTTACGCTACCCTACCCTTCGGGAACGCTGCGCGAACGGGAACGCTTCGCGAACGCTAACGCACCCTACACCCGCCCCGACTTTACGTATGACAAAGGACATAAGACAAATGACGATTCCCGCAATTTTGTCCAACTACTGAAATCTTTCTTTTGAGGGAAGTTAGTCCACTTAATTATCCTTAATAATACTACTAGAAAAGAAAATTATAAAATTATATTAGATGAACCCAGCCGTCGTCGTTTTGCTATCCCCAACTAATTCTGTAGGTAGTCGGACAAAAGATACTCTACTAAATTTTGTCAACAAGCCTCAAACCCTTACAAAGGACGAATGACGAAGGACGAATGACGAATGACGATCTCAAAGGTTCATCACTGCGATAAACGAACAGTGAGGTATTTTCATGGAAACCCTAGCCTATACCCATTTCTCCGCCCAAGCCGATGACATGACTCCCCACTCCCAACCGAGTGCTGATGAGTCTTTTTTCAAGTCAGAGGTTGACTGGAAACTACCGAGTTTAGCCTGGATTCAGGGACTAGCCTTGGCGATCGCACTGTCTTCCTTAAGCGTAACCAGTAGCGCTTGGGCGGCTGTGGTTGATACGAATGGTAGTCCCCTAAATGTGCGATCGGGTCCCGGTTTAGGGTATGGCGTGGTTAGCACTCTCGCCAATGGCACTACCATTAATCTCAGTGGTCTTGATGCCGATGGCTGGTCTCAACTCAGCAATGGCAACTGGGTCGCTTCTCGCTGGGTACAAGGTGAAGCTGAGAATGACGATAGTGATGTTCCATCCGCTGTCTTGCGCCCTGGTAGTACGGGGACAGCCGTAACCAATCTGCAAAATCGATTACAAGAGGTTGGGGTTTATAACGGACCCGTCACTGGCTATTATGGTCGCCTCACCGAAGCCGCTGTGAGAACGGTTCAGGCGTCTGAGGGATTGACACCGGATGGGATTGCTGGACTGACGACGTTAACTGCCTTATATGGCGAAGATGGGGATGGGGGAGGTGAGACTCCCGTGACGAATACAGCCGTTGTCAACACCAATAACAATCCTCTGAACGTGCGATCGGGTCCCGGTTTGGGGTATCGTGTGGTGGGTACGGTCGCCGATAACCGAACCGTTAGCCTCAGTGGTCGTAGGGTTGATGGCTGGTCTCAACTGGCAAATGGCAACTGGGTCTCTTCTCGCTGGATTGGGGGTGAAGGTGGCGGTGCAACTCCAGCAAGGGATACCGCCGTGGTGACGACGAATGGGAGTCCCTTGAATGTGCGATCGGGTCCCGGTTTAGGCTATCGGGTTGTGGATACTGTAACCGATGGCGCTGCGATCGCAACTACGGATCAGACGGCGGGGAATTGGATACGACTGGCTAATGGTGGCTGGGTGTTTTCGGGATGGGTGGCGACGTAAGTGTCATTCGTCTTATGTCATTCGTCATTCGTCATTCGTCATTGTTACAATCCAATCAGTTAGCTGGGTTGGATGGCTATGATGAATCCTGTTTCTCTATTGCTTGAGTTGTGCCGATCGCGTTTGATATTCGTTCTTTTCGCCCTGCTTGTCTGTAGTGGCGTCCCTTCGCAAGCGCAATCTGAACCGGATAATCCATCCCCAGCATCTGAGATGCGATCGCCAACGGATGCGGTTACCCAGCAATTAATCGGAGAATGGCAAGCCACTGATCCAGCATCGGGGGAATCCATCCAGTTAATTTTTGCCCCCGATAACCAATTATTTTTTATCTTACCCGCTCAAGATGGGTCGGCTGTGGCAATCCAGGTAGACTACCAAATTCAGACGGCGACTCAACCGATGCACCTGGATATGGCACTCACTCCGGATGAAATCGCCTTAACTATTTTTGAGTTAACCCCAGAGGGGAAGCTGCGCTTAGAATTTAAAGATGTTACGCCGGGACAACCTCGACCCACGGCGTTTAGTGATACGGCGTTACTCTTGGCAAAGACATCGGATGATACCACCGTACCCGAAGATATTTCTGTGATTGAGTTGGAAACCAGCGCCAACCGATCCAGCCAAGCGATTCCGATGCAGTACATCAGCCTCTTAAATCGCGCCCAGCAGGTGTATTATCTAGAAAATCGTCAATTTGCCAATACCCTCGAACAGCTAGAAATTGCCACAAACCTAGAAACGTCCTTATATACTTATGAAATCATGCCATCCCGCGATCGGGCTGAGAGTGTCGCGATTACGGCATATCCCAAAGATGAGGGACTTCCTAGCTATATTGGTGCGGTATTTGTCACTACCGTTGATGGGTTTGAGACAACAGTCTCTGGAATTTGTCAGAGTGAGAAACCTGCAACCTCACCGCCGCCAATGCCAATTCCACCTTCAGCCGATTCTACAGAGATTCAATGTCCCGCCGGATCTCGTCTGTTGCAGTAGGGGCTTGGTAACCAAGCCCCTACTTTAACTTGGTAACCAAGCCCCTACTTTAACTTTAACCAATCCTCTCAGTGTTTCCTCCCTCTACCCCTATGGTTACCGTTGCTGGCTGTCGGATTCTGGCTCAAATCTATGAAAGTCGTAACTCTCTAGTTTATCGTGGTATCCGAGAATCAGATCAGCAATCGGTGATTCTCAAAGTTCTCAAACAAGATTATCCTACGCCCGCAGAAATTAACCGCTATCAACAAGAATATCAAATCACCCGTTCCTTCAACTTTGGCGGTGTGGTTCAGGCTTATAGCTTAGAACCCCATCAAACCACCCTGGTGATTATTTTTGAAGATTTTGGCGGTTCCTCGTTAAAAGTCTTACTCCAGGAACGGGCATTTACGCTTAAAGAAGTCTTGAGTATCGCCATTCGCAATACAGAAAGCTTAGGCAGAATTCATGCTGCCCATATTATTCACAAAGATATCAACCCTGCCAATATTGTTTTCAATCCTGAAACGGGACAACTGAAAATCATTGACTTTGGCATTGCCACCGTTTTATCACGAGAAAACCCGACCCTGAAAAATCCCTCAGTCTTAGAAGGCACATTAGCCTACATGTCACCGGAACAAACCGGGAGAATGAATCGGGCGCTGGATTATCGTACTGATTTTTATTCCTTAGGGGTTACGTTCTATGAATTGCTAACCCATCACCTTCCCTTTGCAACCGAAGATCCCCTAGAGTTAGTCCATTCTCATCTGGCAAAAGAACCGATTCCGCCTCACCAAATGAATCCAGAGATTCCGCAAATTCTCTCGGATATCGTGATGAAATTATTGGCAAAAAATGCCGAAGATCGCTATCAAAGTGCCTGGGGACTAAAATCAGATTTAACGGTTTGTTTAATGCAATTAGAAACCCAGGGAAAAATCGAACCCTTTCCTCTCGGTCGCCAGGATATTTCTGAGCAATTTCAAATTCCCCAAAAGCTGTATGGTCGAGAACGGGAAATTCAAATTCTACTGGACACCTTTATTCGGGTTTCTGGACGTACTGTATTAGCAGACCCAACGCCAGACTCAATCAGGGCGGGTTCTGAACAAAAGTTATCGTCAACGGCGACACAAAATTCCCTAAACCCGCCCCGACAGACTCGAAACTCCCCCAAGGAGATGATGGTTGTATCTGGATATTCCGGTATAGGGAAGTCAGCGCTAGTACAGGAATTATATAAACCCATTACTCAACGGCGGGGCTATTTTATTCGCGGCAAATTTGATCAATATCAGCGGGATATTCCTTACTCAGCCGTGATTAAAGCGTTTCGAGAATTAATCAAAAACCTGTTAACTGAAACCACAGTCCAACTAAGCCGATGGCGCGACCAACTCTTAGCCGCTTTAGGTGTGAATGCTCAAATTATTATTGATGTCATTCCGGAAGTTGAACTGATTGTCGGCAAACCCGTTTCAGTTTCTAGTTTACCCGCTACAGAAGCGCAAAATCGCTTTAAATTAGTTCTGCAAAAGTTCATCCGTATCTTTGCCAAACCTGAACATCCGTTAGTCATTTTTCTCGATGATTTGCAGTGGGCGGATAGCGCTTCGTTGAAACTCATGGAATGGTTGATGAACTCCTCGAATCAGGGTGAGACTGACTCCCACATCGACGGGTTGTTTGTGATTGGTGCTTATCACGATAACGAAGTGAGTGCATCTCATCCTTTACTATTAACCTTCGAGACTATTCGGTCAAGTGGAACCATTATCCATCAGATTGTTTTAGCGCCATTGGAATTAATAAGCATTATCCAATTGGTAACAGAAACACTCAAATGTTCACCTGATCATGCCCAGCCTCTGGCTGAATTAGTTCAGGTAAAAACGGGCGGCAACCCTTTTTTTGTCAATGAGTTTTTAAACTATTTATACAAAGAAAAAATTGTTACCTTTGACTCTCAAGGGGGAATGTGGCGGTGGGATATAGCCAAAATCCAAGCCCAAAACTTTACTGATAATGTTGTCGCCATTCTAGTCAATAAGATTCAAACCTTATCGCCAAAGGTGCAACGGGTTTTACAGTTTGCCGCTTGTTTGGGCAATTCCTTTGAACTCAAATCATTAGCCTTAGCGTTAGGCGAATCGCTGTCCGAAACAGCGGTGCAGTTATGGCAGGCAGTTGTTGAAGGATTAATTGTGCCTTTGGGTGAATACTACAAGTTAATCAGTCCATCCCATAATACTGAAAATCTGTTGCAGAAACGTCAACCTTTAGCCTCGAATCCTGGCTCATTAAGCAGCGATATAGAACATCAAAACTTCACCATCCAATACAAATTTGCTCACAACCGAATTCAGAACGCTGCTTATTCTTTGATTCCTCAAGAACAATGCCAAGCGATTCACCATACGGTGGGTCAATTATTACTGAAAAATACGTCAGAAGACCAGTTGTCAGAGACTCTTTTTAATATTGTCAATCATCTGAATATTAGTATTGAGTTAATCCAGTCTCCTGAAGAACAGAATAAATTAGCTCAATTGAATCTTTGGGCAGGTCAAAAAGCCAAAGCCGCAACCGCTTATGAAGCGGCGATGAAGTACTTGACAATCGGTCGAGAACTTCTTCCTCCAGACAGTTGGCAGGCGCAGTATGAGTTGACTCTAAACTTGTCTATGGAAGCCATCGAAGTGGCATATTTATTGACTGATTTTGAAACCGCCCAAACCCTAACCAATGTTGTGCTAAACCAGGCGGAAACTCTAATTCATAAGGTTAAGGTCTATGAAATTCAAATTTTATTCGATAGTTCTCAAAATCAAATGCTGTCCGCTATCAAAACGGCAAAGCAGGTTTTAAAGCTATTAGAAATACCGCTAACTCAAACGCCTCCTGTTTATCAAACGATTGAGGCGTTAGCAGATTTGCCAGAAATGACTAAACCCACTCAATTGGCAGCTTTGCGAATTTTGATGTCCGTTATGGCACCTGCCTATATTGCCAAACCATCTCTGTTACCGTCGCTTATTATCACTATGGTGAATCTCTGTATTCGCTATGGAAATTCATCACTAGCAGCTTATGCTTATAGTGTTTATAGTTTGCTGTTGTGTGGTAAACAAGAAACAATTGATCAAGGCTATCGCTTTGGTCAGTTAGCCTTAACCGTATTAGAGCGCTTTAATGCCAAAGACGTACAAGCCAAAGTTCAGCAGCAATTTAATGCCTTTGTCCGCCCCTGGAAAGAACCAGCGCGAAAAACACTAAATCCGTTACTCGATACAATTCAAACGGCGATTGAACAGGGTGATATTGAATATGCTTGTCACTGCACCGTAAACTATTGTACCTATTCATTTTTCGTCGGACTTCCCTTAGCTGAAGTTGAGTCAAAGCAAGCCCAACACCTGGAATTAAATCATCAATTTAAACAAGATTACCAGATTAACTATATCACGATTTGGCGGAACTTATCCGTATGCTTAATGGAGGCTGACCAGTCTCCCCATTTAGACTTGACTGTTTTTGATCAGGTTCTGCCTGATTTATTAAAAGCGAATAATCAGCTTTCAATTTTATCTGTTTATTGGGCGAAATTATTCATTTATTACTTATTTGACAAGTATGAAGAAGCGGAAACTCAGGTTTTTCTGGCTGAAAAGTATAAGGGGAGCGTTAAAGGCTTATTAAATAGTGTTTTAGCCAATTTCTACTCGTCTTTGGTTCTGTTAGCGGTATGTCATTCAGCAAGTCCCAGCAAACGCCGACGATATCTGATCAAAGTGGCAAGACAGCAAAAAACGATGCGAAACTGGGCAGAACATGCGCCTTGTAACTTTCAGCATAAATATGACTTAGTAGAGGCTGAACGGGCGGGAGTTGGCGGTAAAACTATTCGAGCGATGGAGTATTATGATCGGGCGATTCAGGGGGCAAAAAAACAGGGCTATTTTCATGATGAAGCTTTGGCGTATGAACGAGCCAGTCAGTTTTATCAACGGTTAAGTCGGGAGGAAATTGCCCAAAACTATTTACAAAAAGCTCACTATGTTTATACGCTGTGGGGGGCAATGGCGAAAGTTAAACAGTTGGAAGAAGCTTATCCCCAATGGCTGTTTGCCCGAGTCAATGGCAATGATTCAGCCGGAGTTCCCCAAAAAAGTTCGATAGTGACAACAACGACGCAAAGTCGAAATAAATCTTCAGATTTTCTTGACTTAAACACAGTCATAAAAGCCGCGCAAGTGATTTCCGGTGAAATTGTCTTGGATAAATTACTAGCAGCGTTGATGAAAATTTTAATTGAAAATGCTGGAGCGCAAAAAGGGTTTCTTATTTTAGAAAGCAAAGGAAAATTAAGGATTGAAGCCGAGGGACAGGTGAATACCCTTGCCCAAGCCTGTGCCGAATGTGATCAAATTCAGATTTTACAATCTACTGACATTGAAGAAAGTCAATTTTTATCTGTAACCATTATTAATTATGTAGCTCGAACTCAGGAAATTGTTGTCTTAAATGATGCCCTAAATGAGGGACAATTTACTCAAGACGCCTATATTCAGCAAAAACAGCCGAAGTCAATTCTCTGTGCGCCGTTGATTAATCAAGGAAAACTCAGCGGAATTGTCTATTTAGAAAATAATTTGACGACAGGAGCATTTACAGCTAGCCGATTGGAACTGTTGCGTCTCCTATCCGCGCAAGCCGCCACATCTATTGAAAATGCCCGTTTCTATACCAGTTTGGCAGAACTGAATCAGGCGTATGAACGGTTTGTTCCGCGTCAGTTTCTCCAATTTTTGGATAAGGAAAGTATTGTCGATGTCCAGTTGGGTGATAATGTCCAACAGAAAATGTCGATCCTATTTTCGGATATTCGCACTTTCACGACATTATCGGAAACGCTGACGCCGGAGGATAATTTTAAGTTTATTAATGCTTATTTGTCGCGCATGGAGCCATCGATTACTAACCATAATGGCTTTATTGATAAATATATCGGTGATGCAATTATGGCACTGTTTAGTGGTCAGGCTGATGATGCAGTTAAGGCGGGAATTGCTATGCTACACCAACTGAGGATCTATAATCAACATCGACAGAATTCCGGCTATCCTCCTATCCGGATTGGGATTGGGATTAATACGGGAGGGTTGATGCTAGGAACCATTGGTGGAGTCTCGCGCATGGATAGCACGGTGATTAGTGATGCGGTGAATTTAGCCTCTCGCATTGAAGAGTTAACCAAATATTATCAAGTCCCCTTATTAATTTCTCATCATACGTTTTCCCGTTTATCTGATCCGACTAATTATGCGATTCGCCTGATTGATAAAGTGAAGGTGAAGGGAAAATCGGAATTGGTAACTGTTTATGAAGTGTTTGATGCAGATTTATCTCAGATTAGAGCCGCTAAATTAGCCACGTTACAAACCTTTACCGAAGCCTGGTATTTTTATAACCTGAAGGCGTTTGCTGAGGCGAAAAAACGTTTTGCTGAGGTTCTCCGGGTCAATCCTCAAGACCAAGTGGCGAACATCTATCTCAACCGTTGTCAACAGCAATAGCTATCGGTGTGTTTGATTGAGAGAAAACAGTCCCCTAAGTAGGTGGAAAAAATTAAAAATTTGGAAAGATTGATCATATCATGTAGGGGCGGGTTTAGGGATTAAATGAGTAGACTCACCTTAAACAAGACAACAAAACCCGCCCTTTTTTTAACCGTGAGTGGATTTGGGATTGAGGTTATCGGTTAGGTTCAATACGGGGGAAGGGCGGGTTTTGTCTGACATTTATTGATTTGCCCGTCAATTGAGTTCCTAAACCCGCCCCTACATAGAATTGGCTGTTGTCAGTTGCAGGTTAAATCCCAGCGACGGCGAAATCCAGCAGGATATAGGATATGCTAGGTTACTCTGCAAAAAGGAAGGGCGGGTTTTGTCTGACATTTATTGATTTGCCCGTCAATTGAGTTCCTAAACCCGCCCCTACTGACGTTCCAATCAGGTCTAGCTGACAACATTGGATTTTCTCTACCGTTAGGACGTTGCTGTTGTCAGCGCATTGGAATATTATGAGAATGCCGTAATACAAGTAATACGCTAGTATAACACAGTGATGGCTGTAGGCGAGAGAGGCTACGGGACTGAAATCTTCGGTTCTGTCTAGTACCCCTATCGGCAATGTACAGAGGTGATTAGTCTCTTTACAAAAGTCGAAACTGTTTAGCTGTCAAGCTTTCCGGTGAATGCGACAGGTGGGAAACGTTCGCCGTGAAGGTTGAGTGAGTGAGTGCTGTTCAGACGTTTGGCAAAACCATACTCATTCAATAAAAACATCTTTTTTGAGTTTTACCCTCAAACTATTTCAATCGTTGATGGATTGAATCTATTGGGTGCATCGCTAATTTGGGTTGAACTGCATAAAAAAGGACTAGATTCTGCTTTAAAGCTGTAGGGTTTACGTCCTTGACTTTAGCCATCTTTAAGCGACTCTCATGTCAATGCGATCTCTTAAGCACCTGATTGCCAAAGGGTTAACCAATGTGCCTCTACGAACGGTATTCGTCGTCCCCTTTCTGGTGCAAATTTTTGCCATAGTCGGAGTGATTGGCTGGTTATCCTTTCGCCACGGAAAGCAGGCGGTGAATGAGGTAGCGACTCAATTACAAGATGAAATTACGGTTCATATTGAGGATAGGTTGGAGCGATATTTAGCCATTCCTCATCAAATTAATCAGAGTAATCAAGATGCGATTTATCTGGGAAGCTTGACCATAGACACCTTGCAACCCTGGGAACAGCATTTGTGGCGACAAGTGCAACGATTTGATTCTGTGAGTTATGTTGGTGTGGCGAATGAACAGCGAGGACTGATTGCGGCGGGACGGCGAAATCGGGATCAATTGGTGATTATCCAAGCGAATCCTGGGACAGATTTTGACTTCTATACTTATAGCACCCACAGTGAAGGCGATCGCAAGACCCTGATCGAGAGTACCACAAACTACGACCCCCGACGGCGACCCTGGTATAAAGCCGCCTTGCAAGCCGATAAACCCACTTGGAGTGACATTTACCCCCATTTTGGCGAAGGCGATCGCACGTTGCTAATCAGCGCCGTTCAACCCGTTTACGACAGCAATCAGCAGGTTCAGGGTGTCTTAAACACAACCCTGCGTCTTTCCACGATTAACGATTTCCTGCAAACGTTAAAAATCGGTAAATCGGGACGCCTGTTTATTATGGAACGTTCTGGATTCTTAGTCGCCACATCCGCCCCGGAACCGCCTTTTCAACATAACCCAAATCAAATCACCCGATTAAAAGCCAGCCAAAGTCGTGACCCCTTAATTCAAGCCAGCGCCAACTATTTAACCCAACAGTTTAGCGAGTTAAAGGCGATTCAAGAGTCCCAGCACCTAGACTTTAAGCATCAAGGGCAGCGCCAATTTTTACAAGTCATGCCCTTACAAGATAGCCACGGATTAGACTGGTTAATTGTCGTAGTTCTCCCTGAAGCTGACTTCTTAGATCACATTCATAATAATACCAAATCAACTATCCTACTCTGTCTGGTTGCCCTAATCATCGCCACGGGAATTGGTATTAGTACCGCCCACTGGATCATTCAACCCATCCAGCGCTTAAATCAAGCCGCTAACGCCATTGCTAATGGCGAATGGAACCAAAAAATTGAGGTTCATCGCAATGCTGAACTGGGTAGTCTCAGCGCCGCCTTTAATCAAATGGCGGATCAATTAAACCAATCCTTTGCCACTCTCAAAGACCAGAATCATCAGATGAACCGTTTAAATGAGGCATTGGCAAAAAGTGAGAAACAGTTAGCTCAAATTTTAGAAACCGTACCCGTTGGTATCGTGGTGGTTGATGCTCAGGGGCAATTTAATTATACCAACGATAAGGCACAAGGGTTTATCGGAGAAGCGTTCACCCCCGACGCGATCGCGGATAATTTTTGTGCCGTTCATCACTGGTATATCGCCGGAACCGATCAATTTTATCCGACCGAAGAGTTACCGATTGTTCGAGCCTTACAGGGACAACGATCTATTGTGCATAATATTGAAATTCACCAAGATGACCAGATTATTCCGATTGAGATGTGGAGCAAACCTATCTTAGATGAACAAGGTCAAATTATTTATGCCATTGCCGTTATCAACGACATCACAGAGCGCAAAAAAGCCGAAGCCGAACGGATGCGTTTTAGCCAAGAACTGGAATTCAAAGACCATCAAAATGCCGCTTGGCAGCGCCTAGATAAGCTCAAAGATGAATTTATAGCTAATACATCCCACCAACTTCGTACTCCTCTCCATGGCATTGTCGGCATTGCTGAATCCTTAATCGATGATGCTACCGGAAAGTTACCCTTACAAACCCGGATCAATTTAGGCACAATTGTTGCCACGGGACGACGTTTATCTAACTTAGTCAATGACATTCTCGATTTTGCCAAACTTAGACACCAAGACATTCAACTCCAGCCACAGCCCGTGGGAGTACGAGAAATAACGGAGGTAGTTCTCCGACTCAGTTATCCGCTGATTGGGGATAAAGAGTTACAACTGATTAATGCCATTTCTCCGGACTTACCTATCGCTTATGCGGATGAAAATCGGGTGCAGCAGATTTTGCAAAACCTAGTGGATAATGGGATTAAGTTTACTGATAAAGGAACGGTCAAAATTTCGGCTCAATTGGTAAGTTCAAGGCAGAAGTTAGAGGGCAGAGGTGCAGCAGTGCAGTGGGACAAGGGAGAGTTGAAGGAGTTAACTCAAAACCATGTCCTTGAGCGCAGCGAAGGAGTAGTCAGCGTGGTTTTGGAATCAACGGTATCGTCAACCGATGGCGCAAATTTTATCAACCCGCCTCTACCAAACCGGTTCCCTATAAGCGAAGTGGAGGATCAAAACCTTGTCCTCGAACAAAGTGAAGAGTCAACATCCAGTCAGGACGGGTTTTGTACAAACGTTACTATCAATAGCGAAAACAAAATTCCTAAACCCGCCCCGACAAACCATGTCCTAGAAGCCAGTGAAGGGTCAACATTCCAAATGCTAGCCATTACTGTCTCTGACACAGGAATTGGCATCCCCAAGTCTCAAGTAAACCGTATTTTTGAATCCTTTGAACAAGGGCAGGGTTTTCTAGGGCATCAATATGGCGGTACAGGGTTAGGGTTAGCCCTGACGAAAAAGCTAGTGGAGTTGCATGGGGGAACCATTGAGGTGCAATCAACCTTAGGCGTCGGCTCTCAGTTTACGTTTACGTTGCCAATTTTTGACGGACAAATTCCAGACTTTAAGCCCGATCCGATTGAGTCAATCGTGGCAATACCTAAGACAGTTTACAGTGCCAATTCCTTTGTGAGTCAACCTCCTAGTGTCGGTACGTCTTGTCCCCTATTACTGACCCTTGATCAACCTAGCTTAACCCTAAAACAACACCATAATCTCCAGGATGACGAACCCTTAATCAACCCGTTCAAGATTTTAATCGTCGATGATGATACAGTGAATCGCCAGATACTCGTCAACTATTTATCCTTAGAAAATTATCAACTTGCCCAAGCCGCCAATGGTAGGGAAGCGTTAGATATCATTAACAATGGTTTTCAGCCTGACTTGGTGTTACTTGATGCGATCATGCCCCGCATGACTGGGTATGATGTTTGTAAAAAACTGCGTGAATTCTATCCCCCTACTGAACTGCCCGTGTTACTGTTGACGGCGAATGAGCAAGTGAATGACTTAGTGGCAGGTTTTAGTGTGGGCGTGAATGATTATTTGACGAAACCGATTGCCAAACACAAACTTTTGGTCAGGATTAAAACTCATCTGCGTTTATCCACAATTGCTAAAGAAAATGCCCAACTTTACGCAGCGGTGCGGGAAAGTGAGCGGAGATTGATGCAATTTTTAGATGCTGTACCTGTGGGGATTTTTATCCTCGATGCTAAGGGCAAACCCTACTATGCTAATGAAACGGCTAAACAGATTTTAGGTCAAGGCATTGTGGACGCTGTTACCGTTGAAGAATTAGCTGAGGTTTATCAAGCCTATCGCACAGGAACGGATCAACTCTATCCCACCAACCAAATGCCTATTTTTCTGGCGTTGCAGGGCAAAACGTCTACCATTGATGATGTGGAAATTCACCGAGGGGATCAGATTATCCCGATTGAGGTGTGGGGAACTCCTATCTATGAGGAACAGGGTAAGGTGGCTTATGGGATGGTTGCCTTTCAAGATATCCGCGATCGCAAAAAAGCCGAAGCGGAACGGGAAGCTTTTACTCGTGAACTGTTTCAACTCAATCGAGCCTACGAACGGTTTGTTCCTAGTCAATTTCTGCAATTTTTACAGAAAAAAAGTATTGTGGATGTGCAACTGGGGGATCATGTTCAACAGGAAATGTCTGTTCTGTTTGCCGATATTCGCAACTTTACAGCACTGTCAGAACAGATGAATCCTAGTGAAAATTTTAACTTTATCAATGCCTTCTTAAGTCGCATGGAACCGGCTATTCGGGAACATAATGGCTTTGTCGATAAATATATTGGCGATGAAATTATGGCGCTGTTTAGTGGCAATGCGGATGAAGCAGTGCAGGCGGGAATTACTATGTTTGAGCGGCTGGCTTTATATAATCAACATCGGGCGAATTATAACTATGCACCCATTGAGATTGGTATAGGAATCAATACCGGAGAATTAATGCTGGGAACCGTGGGCGGATTTTCCCGTATGGATAGCACGGTGATTAGTGATGCGGTGAATTTAGCCGCCCGCCTGGAAGAATTAACTAAAATCTATCAAGTACGGCTATTAATCTCGCACCATACATTCTTGAGGTTGTCGAATCCCGGTGACTATGGGATGCGCCTTGTGGATAAGGTGAATGTGAAAGGGAAAGCGAAAAAAGTAACCGTTTATGAAGTCTTTGATGCTGATCCGCCCCAGATACGAAAAGCAAAGCTGGCAACGAAAACGGAATTTGAGCAAGGGCTAATGTTATATTATCGCGATCGCCTCTCAGATGCGGCTCAAGCGTTTAGCCAATGTTTGCAGCTTAATCCAGGGGATAAGGTAGCGCAACATTATCTCAAACGCTGTCAGCATCGGATGCGATGATGTTATTTGTCAAAACACTGATTTCACGGATTTATTGGAGAGATGGGGGTAGGGCGGTGAGAGGTTGGTTGCACTGATTACACTGAAAAGTGGGGAGGGCGGGTTTTGTTGTTCATTGATTGGTGACAAGTTGTTTGAGTGGCTAAACCCGCCCCTACATTTATTGATTTTTTCCATCATTAAACTATTAGATATCGGTAAAAAATATTATAAATCAGCAAAAAATCGGTTGATTGATACCTCAATTGTGGGAAAGGCTTGTGGAGAAATTATGCCTTGATTGATCACCAATGATTTTAAGTAATCGGCATCATGAGGCTGTCGAAAGACGTGGATCTGATTGGCTTTGAGATTAACCACCCAGTAATCGGGAATACCTGCCAATGCATAGGTTTTCCGCTTATCATTGAGATCATAGTCCAAAGTAGACTGAGAAATTTCAATCAGCCAAAAAATATCCTGAGGATAGGGATGATGCTGGAGATATCGTTGTCGAGGCGGTTGGACAATGGCGACATCGGGTTGGGGTTCAGAATTAGCGAAGGTAATCGGATGAGCTTCTCGCACCAGGGCTAATTCCTGCAGGAGCGAACGTAGATAGTGGACACCCCCTTCGGTTACATAGCTATGGATTGGTCCTTCTGGTGGCATTTCTACGACTTCTCCTTGCAAAAGTTCGACCCGACGGTGGTTGAGAATACCCGTCTCAATCAGGCGATGATAGTCGGTGACTGTCCATTTGACTAGAGTTTTCATCAGTTGTGTCAATTCAGTAACAATAGACTATTTAGCTCCTATAGTACGATCGCGAATCAATGGGGATGCGGTACGATAGGGCATTGGCTTGTTACAATTTCCATTAATTCTCGTTTTAGCGTGTCATGGCTGATACCGTTCTCGACGTTCGCAACCTACAAGTCAAATTCAAAACCGATGAAAAGGAAGTCCTGGCTGTTGATGGGATTAGTTTTCAAGTGAAACAGGGGCAAACCCTGGGTATTGTCGGCGAGTCGGGTTCGGGGAAGTCAGTCACCTCACTGGCGGTGATGGGGTTAGTGTCAACACCGGGTAAGATTACTCAGGGGGAGATTTATTTTAAAGCCGATGGCGCTCAACCCAAAGACTTGCTGACGCTGAATCAGGAACAGAAACGCCGATTTCGGGGGGGTCAAATTTCGATGATCTTCCAGGAACCGATGAGTTCCCTCAACCCCGTCTACACAATCGGGTTTCAGCTTATTGAGGCTATTTTACAGCATCCGGACATCTCCCAAGGCGAAGCACGGCGTCAGGCGATCGCACGGCTGCAAGAAGTGCGGCTGATTCCTAGTGATGAGGAACTTAAGCTGGAGTATGAACAGGAAAATCCCGATCGCGCTGTTCGTAGTGAGCGCTTTAGCGCTTCCACTGATCGAGTCATTAGCCAGTACCTGAATCAGCGCAAACAGGAAATGCTCAAACGCTATCCCCACGAACTATCCGGGGGTCAATTGCAACGGGTGATGATTGCTATGGCAATTGCCTGTGATCCGGAGATTCTGATTGCGGATGAACCCAGTACCGCCCTTGATGTTACCGTACAGGCGGCAATTCTAGACTTGCTGCGGGAGTTGCGGGATCAGCGGGGAATGTCAATGATTTTTATCACCCACGACTTAGGCGTGATTGCTGAAATTGCTGATAGCGTGGCGGTGATGTATCGGGGAAAAATTGTCGAAAGTGGCGATGTCTGGCAAATTTTTGCTAATCCTAAACATCCTTACACGAAAGGATTATTAGCCTGTCGTCCGACGTTAGAAAAACATCTCAAATACTTACCCACTGTGGCTGACTTCATGGAGGAGGTGACAACAGAGGAGGGTAAGGTAGACATTCGCGAAAAATCTCCAACGTTTGAGCAGGAAAATGGGGCAAAGGTTCAGCGAGATAATCTTGCCATTGCTGACGCCTCAGCCTCTCCCTTACTTGCCGTTGAAAATCTGCGGGTGGGGTTTCCGGTGTCCAACGTATTTGGCAAAACCAAACGCTATATTATGGCGGTCAATAATGTGTCCTTTGAGGTGTACAAAGGCGAAACCTTGGGACTCGTGGGGGAATCGGGCTGCGGTAAATCTACCCTTGCCCGGACATTATTGCGCTTAATTGAACCGATGGAGGGTAAGGTAACATTTGACAATGAAGATATTACCCATATTAAAGGCAAGCGCTTGCGGCAAATTCGACAAGACATGCAAATTATTTTCCAAAATCCCTTTAGTTCTCTCGATCCCCGGATGAAGATTGGGGATGCGGTGATGGAACCGTTAGTAATTCATAAATGGAAGGATAGCAAAGCACGTCGCGATCGCGCCGCTGATTTGTTTGAGCGGGTGGGGTTAAAGCCCGACTGGATGAACCGCTATCCTCACGAATTTTCAGGGGGACAACGCCAACGGGTTTGTATTGCTAGGGCGCTAGCACTTAAGCCTAAGTTTATTATCTGCGATGAATCGGTTTCTGCCTTGGATGTGTCGGTACAGGCGCAGGTGCTGAATCTGCTCAAGGAGTTACAGAGTGAGTTACAGAGTGAGTTGAATCTGACTTATATCTTTATCTCCCATGACTTGAGTGTGGTCAAATTTATGAGCGATCGGATAATGGTGATGAATAAGGGCAAAATCGAGGAAATTGATGCGGCACAGAGTATCTATCGGGAACCAAAAACCGAGTACACGCGCCAGCTTATTGAGTCGATTCCCACGGGAAGCTTGGATCGGATTCAGCAACAGCAAGCAGGGCGAGGATTGATTCCTTGATTTAGAACGCGATCGCTAATAGATTCGGGGTGGGTTTCATACAGCACGATCTGTAGGGGCGGGTTTGACAGATAACTTATAGCAACAAACCGATAACTTAACTAAACCCGCCCGGTTGTCGGGGTTGATCACGCGATCGGGGCGGGTTTAGTTACATTGGGGTCAAAACCAAAATGATAGTTGTAAAACCCGCCCCTACAGGTGGTTAGGGTTCCGGTTGTCGGGGTTGATCACGGGATCAGGGCGGGTTTAGTTACATTGGGGTCAAATCAAAATGATAGTTGTAAAACCCGCCCCTACAGGTGGTTAGGGTTCCGGTTGTCGGGGTGGCTCACGCGATCAGGGCGGGTTTAGTTACATTGGGGTCAAAACCAAAATGATAGTTGTAAAACCCGCCCCTACAGGTGGTTAGGGTTCCGGTTGTCGGGGTTGATCACGGGATCAGGGCGGGTTTAGTTACATTGGGGTCAAACCAAAATGATAGTAGTAAAACCCGCCCCTACAGGTGGTTAGGGTTCCGGTTGTCGGGGTTGATCACGGGATCAGGGCGGGTTTAGTTACATTGGGGTCAAACCAAAATGATAGTTGTAAAAC
>JGI11783J13700_1066505_pt1 | contig 27874 bp, 22 predicted proteins | sample ElkSlonscriptome_6_FD_13700 | JGI IMG/M metagenome (IMG submission 13700)
TATAAACCCCCGCACTCCCACAACATAGCGCCGCATCAATGGGTTCGCGTAATGTTACCCCCGGAATTTTCTGCAATAACTGACGCGGTTGTACGGAAATTTTTTGTCCATGTAACAAATGACAAGCATCTTGATAAACCATTGTCAATGGTTTATCGGTCAGAGGTGACAACTTCGCCGTCAATCCTACCTCAGCTAAAAACTGCTGCACGTCTCTCACTTTCGCCGCAAAGTCTTGCGCTTTCTGGCGATAAACTGGATCATCGTCTAATATATGCCCATATTCCTTCAACGTATGACCACAACCTGCGGCATTAATAATCACATAATCAACATCCGTTCCCTCAAAACTATCAATCATTTGTCGCGCCAAGGCTTGGGCTTGTTCCGTTTGTCCCTGATGTTCGGGTAATGCAGCACAACAGCCTTGAGTTTTGGGAATCACCACTTCACAGCCATTCGCCGTTAATACTCGCACCGTCGCTTCATTAACGGGGGAGAAAAATAGCCGCTGTACACACCCCAAAATCACACCCACTCGATACCGCTTTTCCCCTTGCGCCGGAATCACATCTGGGAAGTTATTTTGGAAAGACTTTAAAGTAATTTGCGGTAAAATTGAATCCATTGCCGCTAAACGGGGGACTATTTGCTTTAATAATCCTGTAGACCGAACTAGCTTTTGTAATCCTAATTTTTGATACAGATAAAGTGGCGCAAGGAAAGGGCGCAGGCGTCCCGGATAAGGAAACAGATTAAAGATTAGCGCTCTAATAATCCGATCCGGTAAACTCCGAGGCTGATTTCGTTCAACCTGATGACGTGTGGCTGAAATTAACTTATCATACTGTACGCCAGAAGGACAGGTGGTCACACAAGCCAAACAGCCTAAGCAGGAATCAAAATGTTGCGTCGTCGCCTCGGCTAATGGTGCTTCACCTTTGTTAATCGCATCCATCAAATAAATCCGTCCCCTGGGCGAATCCATTTCCTTCCCAATCACTCGGTAACTGGGACAGGTGGCGAGGCAAAACCCACAATGAACACAAGTATCGATTAAGTCTTGTTTGGGAGGGTTTTTAGGATCAAAACCAGGGGATTGAGAATCATTTTGTTCCGTTTCTAACGGTGTTGTTGCTGCGCTTTCTTTGACTGAATCAGGTGTGGGAAATTTAAAATCCGTTTGCATATTTTGTCGTTTTAGGTAGATGTGCAGAAATTAATAAATTGTGCGTGAGAGGTGGGTAGGGGCGGGTTTAGTTATATTTGGGTGCAAAAGAAAAGATAATAGTGAAACCCGCCCCTACATTCGGAAAAACTAGGTTCCATCGAGAGTCGTGAATGGTCAAAACTCTATGCCGTGAAAAGTCGGATATGCTCCTGTGGATTCTGTCTTCAAATATCTCCGACAAATCGATTAGGACTTAAAAGGTTTTTCGGATCAAACTTATGTTTAATTTGACGCATAATATCTAAAGCGTTGCCACTGTATCCCCAAACATCAAGCTGTTGCTTTACACTAATTGGAGCCTCTAGTACCGTCAAAAAGCCGCTGTGAGATTGGCAATGCTCTCGCATCTTTAAAATCGTCTCAGGTTTCACTGTTTCGGGTTCCAACCGCATTTTTCCTAATCCAGTTCCAGCATGAATTAACCCTAATCCCGTTCCCGATGTGAGAGTATCCAGTACAGTTAACGTCATAACTGCTGCTGTTGGTACTACTCCTATTTTGCAAGTAATCGAGGTGGATTGGGGCATTCCCCAGATTTGTTCTGGTAATGATTGCCATAGACTCGCTTCATCGTTATCCTGATAAAGCGTGCCTTGTAATCCCAACTGTTGCCCCACCTCTAGCAAACGGGATGACTGCTCCTGTACACTTTTGGTGACGCTTTGGAAGCGTACCATTAAGCCCATACCTTGACCGATATCCAATTGTTTTACCAATCCAGAGGAGAGTAAATCGGCGGCTGTAGGGGTTAGGGCGGACGCGAGTAAGGTTTGGGTTGTTGATGCAACAGCGTCAGCGTCTCCGGTGAGTACCACTGTCCCCGATGCTTCTTGTACCGGATACAAGCGAAACGTCACCTCGGTTATAATTCCCAGGGTTCCATACGCCCCCGTCAACAGTTTCATCAAGTCATAACCCGCCACATTTTTCACCACTCGTCCCCCGGCTTTGGCGAGTTGTCCATCACTGCGGACAAAGGAAACTCCCAATAGCATATCCCGAACCCCACCATAGCGTTGTCGCCATGAGCCACTATCCGCCGTTGAAATAATTCCACCCAGAGTGGCGGATTCCGGGTAGGCGGGTTCTAGAGGCAAAAATTGATTGGTTTTCAGCAGTATTGGCTGTAAATCTGCCAATTTCACACCCGCTTGCGCCGTTACTGTCAAGTCACCCACCGCATGATCAATCACCTGATTCAGGTTTTGGGTACTAATCACCACGTTAACTGGTTTACCCACACCCGCCCAGGCTAATTTACTCCCATTCCCGCCGGGAAGAACTTGCCAGTTATGGGTATTGGCAGACTCCATTACTTGACAAAGCTGTGGAATTGTGGTTGGACAAACAAGCGTACTGGTAATCGTGTCTACGCCATAGGCTCTCTTGAGTCGCTCTTGCCATAGCGGAGGTAAAGTATCCCCCTGGTAGATGTTAGAGTCACCCACAATCGGTGTTAGAGTTTGTGCGATCGCATTCATGGGTTAGGGAACAGGGAACAGGGAACAGGGAACAGAAAATAGTTTCTAATGAGGACGCACTCCATAATGGCGATAACGTTGGTAATCCCGCAAAATCTGGTCATGATCGAAACATAGATTCGCGGGAATCTCCCACAGATTAAAAATATTCAAATTTTTGGCATCATCAGCGGCTTGGGGTTCGCCTGTCCCCGTGGCTAGAAACACAATACTCAGGGTATGCTTACGCGGATCGCGGTCAGGTGCCGAATAGACGTGAAACTGCTCAATTAACTCCACCTGTAAGCCAATTTCTTCCTTTGCTTCGCGAACCGCTGCGGTTTCCACCGATTCCCCGTAATCGACAAAGCCACCAGGAATTGCCCAACCGAGGGGGGGATTTTTGCGTTCGATCAGAATAATCGGTCGCGAGGGTCGATCCATGAGTTCGACAATGATATCGACGGTGGGAACGGGATTTCGGTAAGTCACAAGTCAAGTTCGGGTAACGGGTAGCGATCGCCTTGGGTTCGTTGTTTTCAGAATACCTCTATCGGCAGAGTTAAATCTACCACGATCGCTCTTTTTTAACGTCTCCCTAGCGTGCTAATGTCGATAGGACTTGCTTTGCTGTACTATGGTCTATCCTTTATGCAGATTCCTAGATCGAGTGGTGTTTTGCTGCATCCCACTTGCTTTCCCAGTCCTTATGGAATTGGTGACTTAGGCTCACCCGCGTATCAATTTATTGATTTTTTGGCGGCTAGCGATCAGCGATTTTGGCAGATCTTGCCCGTCGGACCAACGGGGTTTGGTAACTCGCCGTATATGTCTTACTCCGCCATGGCGGGAAACCCAATGTTGATTAGCCCAGAACAATTGCAAATGAAGGGGCTACTCAAGGATGAAGATCTCGCTCATCTAGCGGAGTTTCCCCCTGATACTATCGATTTTGAGCGAACCTTTCCCCTGAAAAAATCGCTCCTGCTCAAAGCCTGCGATCGCTTTCAGCGGGAAGCCTCATCTGAACAACAGGAGGAATTTGATAAATTTTGTCAGCGTCACGCCTACTGGCTCGATGATTATGCCTTATTTATGGCACTCCACAACATCTTTGAGGATGCCAGTTGGCATTTATGGGAGCCAGACATTGCCAAAGCCGAACCGCAAGCGGTGAAGGAGTGGCGAGAACGGTTACGCGATCGCATTTATTACCAAAAGTACCTCCAGTTTGAGTTTTTCCGCCAGTGGTCATGGTTGAAGCAATATGCCAATGACCGCAATATCCAGATTATTGGCGATATCCCGATTTATGTTGCCCATAATAGCGCTGATGTCTGGTCAAACCGAGAACTGTTTGCCATTGACGAGGAAACTGGCGAAGCCTCTCTAATGGCGGGTGTTCCCCCCGACTATTTCAGTGAAACCGGTCAATTGTGGGGTAACCCCATTTACGACTGGGAACGCATGGAACACAATAACTACCGCTGGTGGATCATGCGCCTAAAGATGATGTTTGAGTACGTCGATGTGCTGCGAATCGATCATTTTCGCGGCTTTGAGGCGTATTGGGAAGTTGACCAAGGTGAAGACACTGCCATGAATGGGCGCTGGGTCAAAGGACCGGGAGCTAAATTTTTCAAAGTCCTGAAGCGGGAATTAGAAGGACTACCGATTATCGCGGAGGATTTAGGTGTAATTACCCCAGAAGTTGAGGCATTGCGGGATCAATTTGGATTTCCGGGGATGAAGATTTTACATTTTGCCTTTGGTGGCGGTTCAGATAATCCGTATTTACCCTTTAACCTAGAGCGCAACTGTCTGATTTATACCGGAACCCATGATAATAACACGACAATCGGCTGGTTTAACCAGATCCCCGACTATGAACGAGAAAATGCGATTCGTTACTTAGGAGGGTTAAGTGAGGAAGGCATCAATTGGGATTTAATCCGGTTAGCCTACAGCAGTGTCGCCAATCTTGCCATGATTCCCTTCCAAGATTTCTTGGATTTGGGTGCAGAGGCTCAGATGAACCGTCCCAGTACATCTGAGGGAAACTGGAAATGGCGTTATCGAGCAGAGATGTTGAGTGACCAACTGCGCGATCGCATCAGAACCCTAATTTATACTTATGGTCGGACACCGCATGATTCTTGAGGGTTAACCTGTTGAGCAAACAGACGATCAAGACCGAGGATTAGCCGCAAAAGTCATTTCCTCAACCGCACCGGGGGCGCCCATTTGTTTAGCACTTTGGTCATTAAACTCGACTAGGACGCCTCCGGCATTACCCGCCCGGACAATCAGTTGTTGATCCGCCACCCAAGTCCGCTGGGTGCCTTCGGGCAAGACGCCTTCAAATTCTGTTTTACCATCCACAACGACTCGAATCCAGGACTGCGCCTTCAAGGTGACACCAACCTGCACCGGTTTACCATCTTGGCTGGCATGACTAATTTCCGCCGATTGGTTAATATCAAGGGACTGTTTCGGTGGTCTGGGTTCGGAGTTTTTCGGTGTCGGAAACTGCTGGGCTGAGGGGGCATTCTCAACTTCAATCACTTGCACTGCCGAGCGACTCAGAATGTGAGATAAACCACTGACCGAACCAATCACCAACAGAATATAGAGCAGGTAGAGATGAAGCGGTCGCAATTGAGCAGCGGGTAAATGCCGCCAACGGGGTTTGATCAACTGGATACTCGCTCCCACCGGAAAAGCATCGGCAAGTTCTGCCCCGTTGAGTCCCAGCGCTTCGGCAAATCGCCGGATAAAGCCTCTAATGTATACAGGTTCTGGCAACTGGTCGATCTTACCGTCTTCAATCGCCCGTAAAAGCCGTGCCTGAATTCGGGTTTGAGCCGCAACTTCCTCTAAGGTAATCGACTGTTCGAGGCGAAACTGGCGTAGGCGAGCGCCGATAACTTCGAGCTTCTCAACTTGTTCCTGCTGCAAATGACTCGTATTCTCCTTCATACACGGTACTCCTTGATATCTGCTGGCACGTTTTCGTAAGGGTTAGTGAACTCGGTTGTGGAGGAAGCGGATTTCAAATTCTTCAAGATAACGGTAGTGACCACTGAGCAGTATCGGTTCACCTGGTCGTTGTAATTGAATCGGACCAATTGCCGTGCGGTGCAGATGGATTACTGGATAGCCTAGCAGGTCAGCAACTCGACGAATTTGACGGTTTCTCCCTTCTGTCAAGACAATTTCTAAAAGTGTTTTATCGGGTTGCTGCTTGAGTACTCGAACTTGAGCAGGTAAAGTGGTTCTACCCGACAAGTCCACACCCTGACGCCAAGCCGAGAGAATTGATTCAGAAGGATGACCCTTGACCCAAACCCGATACGTCTTGGGAACGTGATGGCGAGGATGGGTAAGTTTATAGGTCAGTGTTCCGTCATTTGTCAGAATTAACGCTCCTGTAGATTCCATGTCCAACCGTCCCACCGGATGGATGCCCTGACCTTGTCTAATCGTGCTTGGCAGTAAATCAAGAACTGTACGACGCTTCTCAAGAATGGTATTACACACCCGATCATTCCGACAAGTAGAGACTACACCCACAGGTTTATTGAGCAACAGATAAATTGTCTGAGGACGATTACTGGGTTTGAGCCGTTGACCATTAACTTCAATCAAATCCGTTTCCGGATTCGCTTTTTGCCCTAGCTGCACCAGAGTACCATTTAGCCGAACTTGTCCGGCTACGATCATTTTCTCAGCTTGACGCCGTGAGGCGATACCCCACTGTGAAATAATTTTTTGTACTCTTTCCTCCATGGCTTGACTACCTGTGTAAGCTAGTTCGTCTCGACCCAGATCGTGCTGGTTCCAAGTTGAGTTCCATCCTTATGGTATCCAGCAGGAGTTGGGTTTAAACCTCTCCGGCTTTTAAGGTGGCTAGAGAGAATCAGTCTACTTCTAGCCCTGACCAGAATAGACCATGTACAAATATTACAAGAATGCGGAGAATTGCAAGCGTTTGGTTTTTTTACCTGCTCATTGCCTTGCTCGGAGACTATCCCCGTTGTGTCAGAATACAGGATTGACCCGAAATTGTGGCAATGGGCGTTAATAAATCAAAAGCTGGGACAGACAAAGGCAGCCGGATGATTAGCACAGTGGTATCCCCCGCCGTGCAATTATGGCTGCGATCGCAGGTGGATGCCGTGGAAACACTACAGTTTAAGCTGATGGGTCGCGATCGCCAAATTCTTCGAGGACACATTCCTACTGTGTCTATTGCGGCTCGTCGTGCTATCTATCAAGGACTGCACCTGTCGCAAATCCAGCTAGATGGAACAAATATTCGCTTCAATCTTACTCAGGTGTTTAAAGGCAAACCCTTACAACTCCTAGAACCTGTCCCAGTTACGGGTCAACTTATACTGCGAGAGAGCGACCTGCAAGCCTCTCTGGACGCTCCCTTATTATCAAATGCTTTAACCGAATTACTGAATACCTTTATTAATTCTTATAATCCACCGGATCAGTATCCACCTCTAAACCCGTCTACCATAAGTTGGCAGCAGATTAAGATTGATGGGCAACACCTCACCCTCAAAGGAACAGTGACACACCCACAGACTCAGGAAATCCTGGTTCAGATTGATGCCGGGATTCAACTGGTAACGCCTCAACATCTGCAACTGCACCCCCTCCAGATTCAACTTAACGCTCATGCGATCGCATTGGAGCCGTTCACGATTGATTTAGGCTCAGAGGTTGATCTCAAAGAACTCACTCTAACCCCAGGACAGTTAATGTGTCGTGGCTGTCTCAGAGTTATACCCTAATGGGTGTTGGGGGAGTTATCAGTTATCAGGTATCAGGTATCAGTTATCAGGAGATGGGGAAGCCAATGACGAATGACCAATGACAAATGACCAATGACAGTGTTTTACTCTCAGAGAAGCTGTGGGACTGTTAAACTTGACGGGAATTCGCCGTACAGGTAGACCGATCCCGAAAGTCAGGATTTAGTTACCTGTACAGCAGTTGGGTAGTGGTTGCGAGATTAAGTTACTGTGAAAGTTGATACAAAACCGTCCATCCGATTGGTTGAAGATGCCACCCAAGACGTCATAGATTGGGCAGCTACCATTGAGCATTCAGACGCCACCTATTTTGAAAAAGCTCAAGCCATAGCCGGACGCTTGGGGGCGCATTACCGTTCCGATGGGTTAACCGAAATTGGCTTCTGGACCCCTCGGTTGTTGGCGCAGGTGATGCGGAAGATGGAAATCTATCTGGAAGTCTTAACCCCCCTTGAGCCGATTGATTGTCGGGTGGTTGAGCAAACCGTCTCCTTTCGTCGCGATCGCCTATTCTTAAAACAAGAAGGGGAATACCATTGGGGTGTCATCGCTGGGATGCGTCCCGGAAACCGGGAGCAGATGGGATCATTCTACTGGCTGCGCTTTGTCGATCAACAAGGGAACCTACAAGCGATTCGAGATACAATTCCCTATTCCATGCCTTATGGGGTGTTCGGACCGGCTGAACTGTATGATATGGCAAGCTTACAGAAACAACGAGCTGATCTGGATTACTTCAAAGCCACCAGCGTCCGCTCTGATCCCCTAACCTTTCCGCGTGTGCCAGCCCCCCGGAACATTTTACAGCTTCATATTGGCACCGCCTCTAAAGAGGGAACGGTTGAGGGATTAACCCGTATTTATCGCCAAATTGCCAGTAAATTAGCTGGAAATCTTCCCTTAACCCCAGCCGAAGAAAACTACGTGGGTTACGATGCCATTCAGCTACTCCCCATGGAACCCACGATTGAGTATCGAGATGAATACAGTCCAGAAAGTGAATTTTTCGTCTGTATTGCCGAAGATGAAGATGACCTGCAAATTAAACTGAGGAAACCCCATACCCAGGATTGGGGCTATGACGTGCCAATCTTAGGATCGAGTGCTACAAATGCAGCGCTTTTGGGTAGCTTGCGCCCTGATGAATTGGTAGACTTTATCGCCACCCTGCATAATTTTCCCACCGGTCCAATTCAAATTATCTATGACCTGGTGTATGGTCATGCAGATAACCAATCGGAGTTACTCCTGCATCGCCAGTTCCTCAAAGGTCCGAATATGTACGGTCAAGACTTGAACCATCAGTTACCGACAGTACGGGCGATGTTTTTGGAAATGCAGCGGCGTAAAATTAATACGGGCGCTGATGGGGTGCGTATTGATGGGGGTCAAGATTTCCGCTTCTTTAATCCTCTGTCTGGACTGGTGGAATATGATGACGCCTATCTGCTGGCGATGAGTGATGTGGTTCAGGATATTGAGGGACATCAACGACTCTTATTTACCATTTTTGAAGATGGTCGTCCCTGGCCCGCTGAAGGATGGGAAGAGATCTCGACGTACCGGGAATTAATTAACCTGAAACCGGAATCGTTCCAATGGGGACCCCTGATTTTTGCCCATAACACCCCAGCCTTAGAAAAGTTTTGGGATCGCAAATGGCGTCGGGTGTGTGAGGTGATCTTTGAAGGGGATCATTGGATCACCGGTTGTGGTAATCATGATACGGTGCGCCGGGGCAATCAAATCCCGCTAGATGCCCAGATTAATTGGAATTTAGGCAGTACGCTGCCAGAAGTATTAAATAATGCTTACGATAACCAGGCGGTGACGCTTTGGGTGTATGGGTTCAGTCCGGGATTGCCCATGGACTTTATCAATGCGACAATGCACGCCCCATGGATGTTTTTCCGCAATACCGATGAACGCTATGGGGTCAAGGTGGTTTCTGAAGAAGTTGGGTTCTTGGATTGGCAAGTGACGCCAGAACTCTATGATGCGCCGGAAAGTTTCAGTCGGTTGAAGTCCTTGGGATTTAGTCAGCTAGAGGAATTGCGGGAGTTTGGCAGGGCGCTGCAAGTTGCCATGACTGAAAAGGATTACAATCTTGCCGAGGTTGTCCAGGCTTGCCAGTTCTGTTTGGGAGACAATACGGATCAGTGTGATATTGAGCCGCTGAAAAAGTTGAATAAGCCAGAAATGGTGAATTTCTTGAAAGGGTTGACCCTTGAAAAGCTCAAGTCATTCGCGTTGATGTTCATGGAAGACTGTTACGAACTGTGTAATGTCTCTCACTATGAGGACAAGCTTGATGCAGCAAGAACAGAGTATAACATGAGCTTGCGTCGTTTCCGCCATGCTCATCCCTGGTTAGGTCACAATTTAGCTGGAATTGATCGATTCAATAAAATCAGTGATGAGGAACGGACGGTATATTACGGGGTTCGCAGTAATCCGGATGATCATGATCAACAAATCGCTATAGTCGCGCACATGGGGGGAGAACCGATGACTGTTACTGTGGGAGACTGGCTGCAATTGGATATGAGCGAATGGGAAGTCGCGATCGCGTCTCCGGGTTTGGATAGTGGTGATCACTTAGCAGATTTACGCTGCTTTGAGTTAGCCGATTCTCAAGCGGTGCTGTTAAAGAGAAGCCCTAGCGACTAGAAGTCGCAGCTAAACAAGCAAAGTCCGCCTGCGCGGACTAGCTTATAAAGGGGGTGGCTAACCCAGATTTGGTATTAACCACACGCCCAGAAACGTAGGGGCGCACCGACGTGCGCCCTTTACCGACGTGCGCCTATCCTCCATAGCGACAGCTCTATTTTATTGCAAATTGTAAAATCACTATGATATACTCTATGGAAATCATAAGTCTCCTTGTGGGTATTCATCAGCAATAAATTAGGACTTCTGCACCAAGCTTGCTTAAGCTAGGGATACGATATATCGTGTCCCTAAAAATGCTGGTTCAACGGTAATTTTTGACTTATAACTTATTACTTCTGGTAACTTTGATTTTTGATTTGTTAATAGAGACAAACGTTTAATGATAACCAATCAAATCCACTTTCGCAACCTCAAAGGAGATATTTTTGGCGGGTTGACGGCGGCTGTTGTTGCTTTACCCATGGCGTTAGCCTTCGGAATTGCTTCAGGTGCTGGCGCTGCGGCGGGGTTATGGGGGGCAATATTAGTTGGATTTTTTGCTGCCTTATTTGGGGGTACACCGAGCCTGATTTCTGAGCCAACTGGCCCAATGACGGTTATTTTAACCGCTGTAATTGCTGGACTTCAAGCGGATAATCCGGACAATTATCTGCCCCTGGCATTCACGGTGGTGATGATGGCAGGAGTCTTTCAAATTATCTTTGGGGTATTACGATTAGGGCGATATATTATCATGTTGCCCTATAACGTCATTTCCGGATTTATGACCGGAATTGGCGTGATTCTGATTTTTCTGCAACTGGCTCCTTTCTTGGGACAAGAAACTCCTCCAGGGGCTGTCCTGGGTGTGATTCAAAATCTGCCGACTCTAATCACGAATATCGATCCTTGGGAAACAATTTTAGGAGCCATAACTTTAGCGATTCTTTTCTTTTACCCGTCTCAATTTAAAAAAGTGATGCCGCCTCAATTGGTGGCTTTAGTGATTGGGACAGCCATTTCGCTGATTTTGTTTAGTGGTGTTGAGATTCGCACAATCGGCACGATTGGAGAAATTGCACCGGGTTTACCTGAGCTACAAATGCCTGCTTTTACGCCAGGAAATGCGCGGTTAATGTTCGTGAATGCGATAGTATTGGCGACGGTAGGTTCTATCGATTGCCTATTAACCTGTCTCGTGTCTGAAAGTCTAACTCGACAAGACTGCAAGTCCAACAAAGAGTTAGTTGGTCAAGGTGTTGCTAATTTAATTACGGGTCTATGTGGTGGGATCGCCGGGTCTGGAGCAACCACAGCAACGGTGGTGAATATCCAAGCAGGTGGACGCACGGCATTATCGGGTATTTGCCGTGCTTTAGTGCTGTTCATCGTGGTGTTGTGGGCAGCACCTTTAACCTCTACAATTCCCCTTGCTGTCTTAGCGGGAATTGTTTTAAAAGTTGGGATTAATATCATTGATTGGGGTTTTCTCCAGCGAGTTCACAAAATCTCTTGGAAAGCAGCGGGGATTGTCTATGGTGTGGTACTACTAACGGTGTTTGTGGATTTAATGATCGCTGTAGCCGTTGGCGTATTTATCGCGAATATATTAACCATCGAAAACCTATCAAAATTACAAGCAAATGCAGTTAAAGCGATTACTGATGCGGATGATCAGATTGTTCTCACTGATGAGGAAAAGCAGATTTTAGATGTGGCGAATGGGCGAGTTTTACTGTTCCATCTGAGTGGACCGATGATTTTTGGTGTCGCCAAAGCCATTTCCAGAGAACACAACGCCATTGCCAATTATGATGTTTTGATTGTCGATTTAGGTGAAGTTCCTATCCTGGGCGTAACGTCTTCCTTGGCGATCGAAAATGCGATTCAAGAGGCGATTTATGAAGGACGAGAGGTGATTGTTGTTGGCGCAACTGGGAAGATAAAAAGTCGGTTAGAAAAGTTAGGCATTGCTGGCTTAATTCCCGGACATCACTGGATGGGCGATCGCTTGACAGCACTGCAAGAAGGTTTAGCTATAGTTCGTGAAAAACAAGGCTTCAGCTATGAGGAAAAGGGAGATCAGTTCACCAGTTCCCAGGCTTAAGAGTTTCTAGTTTGCGCTTTAGCGCTTTAAGCTGAAGCGCTGACTAATCAATAAAAATAGGAAAATCTGATATCGGGATATAAAATCTAATGTAGGGGCGGGTTTAGGGATAAAATTAATGGAGCCACCGATCATCTTTCCACAAAACCCGCCCGACTCCACCTTTCACCCCGACATTTTTAAGGTGCGATCGCACTTAGCAATCAGATGGGTTTTGTGATCGGGTTTCAGGTTCATAGGAAAATCTGATATCGGGATATAAAATCCAATGTAGGGGCGGGTTTAGGGATAAAATTAATGGAGCCACCGATCATCTTTCCACAAAACCCGCCCGACTCCACCTTTCTTAGCAATCCGGTAGGTTTTGTTGTCCGGTTTTGGATTAATTGCCGGTTTTGGATTAATTGATTGTCTTGCGGTGGGGGAATGGGCGGGTTTTGTTGTTCCTTTATCGGTGACTAGCTGGATTGATTCCCTAAACCCGCCCCTACATCTAACTTTTTGGACTTTGGACAAACAAATTAATTCCGGGAGGTTGGAGGACTGAGGATCATTAGTTGATCGCCTCCGTCACTTTCATACATCATCACAACAGGTGGACTTAATGTGCGATCGCGCTTGTCCATCACGCGAGTGTCTTTAATTCTGCTGCTTTTAGCCCACTGCATAGTCACTCATTTCACGCATGAAAGGAGGATGAAACCCTAGCACAATATCTTGCTTTGGCACACCCAAGGTCGAGATGGGCGGCGGATTATCGACTATCGCCTCTTTCATGATGTGATACCATCTGAGTGAACATAACTCGAAAAGCAGAAAAGCCGTAAAAATAATAGTAAATTTATAGTTGATAAATCACATCTCAAGCACGGTTGATGAGTACATTTCGCGTTGGTATTGCAGGACCAGTAGGTTCCGGAAAAACCGCTTTATTGGATGCTTTGTGCAAGGCGATGCGGGCATCTTATCAAATTGCTGTTGTCACCAATGATATTTACACCCAGGAAGATGCCCAGTTTCTGGTAAACTCTAAGGCATTAGAGCGCGATCGCATCCGGGGTGTGGAAACGGGAGGTTGTCCCCATACGGCGATTCGGGAGGATGCATCCCTGAATTTAGCCGCAATTGAAGAGTTAGAACAGAAGTTCACCCCCTTAGATGTAGTCTTCTTAGAAAGTGGGGGGGATAACCTAGCCGCCACCTTTAGCCCAGAACTCGTCGATTTGACGATTTACGTGATAGATGTCGCCGCTGGTGACAAGATTCCCCGCAAAGGTGGACCCGGAATCACTAAATCGGATTTATTGGTGATTAATAAAATAGACTTAGCGCCAATGGTTGGGGCTGATTTGGGTGTTATGGAACGAGACGCCAAAAAGATGCGAGGTGATAAGCCATTTGTCTTTACAAATTTAAAGACTCAGGACGGATTAGCAACCGTGATTGATTTTATCAAGCTCCAGATGGGGGTGTCTTGACAAAGGCGGTTTAATTTGCTAGTAAATCCGGTGAGAGAACCGGAGATAAAAACATTCAGTAGTTAGCCTCTCCCTATCCTACCCTCATCTATCGCCTGTTAATGGTGAGGAATGATACTTGATTAGATTTTATGTAGGGTGGGCAAGACTGTTCCAGGATAGAATAAGCTTTTCTACGAGCAGGTAATTGCTCAAAATGAACTTTACTCCTTACTGGTAGATTAATTACCAAAGTATTTTCTTGCGTATTTTTACCAGGTTCCTCTTAATTTAGTGAGTAAAATATCCGAAAATATTCCCTATTGCTCTCGAATCTACAAAGCTAAACTGAGACAAAGTTTAGGCTGAAGTCAATGTTAAGTGATTTAGAACTCTGGTTATCCTTAAACGCCCGACGGTATGTCGATCTTTGCCAACAACCCCAGATTGATATCGAAGACATGGCATTTTTAGAGAATTTTAGAGTTTTGCAGAGAATAGTTGTTTCTCAACGGCAGACACAGGATGCTCGATTACCCGATTGGCAGCAGCTATCAACAGAACTAAATCGATCAGCATAATTTGTAGGAGTACAACATTATCCATCCGTATCAAGTTACAGGATAGCGGAGGTGAAAGCCCCCGCGCTTTAATCGGCTGAGTGTCAATAGACGGGTATTCTAGGGGCTGCTGAATAAGTTTCCCACCTAAGAGGGATAACGTTAGCCTCAATCCAGGTTACATTTGTTTACAAAGGCAATTATAGATAACTAAAGCGGAGAATTGCACTATGACAAACCCATCAAATACACCAGCACCCGAAACCATTACCAGTCCCGAAGAACGCAATGCTTGGAAATTTGGCTTTAGCCCCCAAGCCGAAATTTGGAATGGTCGTCTAGCCATGCTAGGCTTCATTATTGCCCTATTCGTTGAATACTTTTCGGGTCAAGGAGTTCTGCACACATTAGGAATCATGTAAGCCTATTTGATGTCTCTAAGAGACAGCGCAGGGACACGATATATCCATTGGTTTGACATCTTCCTAACCCTCTCCTTGTCAAGGGGAGGGCATTCTAATGGCTTTGGTTTTCCCCCCTGGGATCGTTTATTTAGGGTTTGCTGCACAACTCCAAAACCCTTATCTATCAAGGCTTTGAGCAGGATTGACATTGGCTCATCTTCAAGGACATAAGGTAAAACCCTTTCATACCCTTGCACCGCTATCAGGGAAAATGTATCATTGCTTCCCCGGCTTCCCCAGCTTCCCCTGCTCCCCCTGCTCCCCCAGCTTCCCCGGCTTCCCCAGCTTCCCCTGCTCCCCCTGCTCCCCCAGCTTCCCCGGCTTCCCCGGCTTCCCCCGCTCCCCCTCACCACACCACTTATTCAGCAGCCCCTAAGTAGAGTAACCGTTAAGGGTGTATCCCCGTGGTGTAATCATCCAATCTCCGTGAAGACGGGTACTTTGATTGCCAATGAGTACAGTGGTCAGCATGTCAATGGGAATATCGAGTAATTTGTCAAGTGTGGAAAGCGTGATTTCTTCATCCTCTCGATAAGCCGATCGCACGATCGCGACTGGGGTTTGGGGAGAACGGTATTCAAGTAAGATACGATGGGCGATTGTCAGTTGTTCGATGCGGGTGCGCGATCGCGGATTATATAAAGCAATGACGAAATCGGCTTGGGCAGCAGCATTCAGCCGCTTTTCAATTACATCCCAAGGCGTCAGCAGGTTACTTAAACTAATCGCACAAAAATCATGCATCAGGGGCGCACCCACGCGAGACGCTGCTGCTTGCAGGGCGGTAATTCCGGGAAAGACTTGTACCCTTGGCGTCTTCCCATCCCACCCTTGGGCTTTTAGTTCCTCCAACACTAATCCCGCCATCCCATAAATCCCACAATCCCCCGATGACACAACCGCCACCGTTAATCCCCACTGGGCTAACTCAATCGCCCGTTGCGCCCGTTGGCGTTCCTGGGTAATTGGCAGAGATTCAATAATTTGTCCGGGATGCAGAATCGGGGAAATTAAATCAATATAGAGAGAATAACCGATTACCGCATCAGCCTGAGAGAGTGCCGTTTTTGCGGCTGGTGTTATTTGGTCTAACTGTCCGGGTCCCATACCCACCAACAACAGTTGTCCAATTCTACCCGTATACTCTTGTTGTGCCACCGCAATCGCCACTGTTACCGCCCCCGGCTGATCATCCGCCCGCACAATTTGTTTTTTTACCAGTAGGTTCGTAGTCGGCACTTTAGTGCCAGAAGCGCTAAAGCGCTGACTACAAGCGCTAAAGCGCTGACTACATACTAAGGCGGCGGCTTCTGCCACGCTGGGACTACCCACTGCCTGATTCACCACCGTTGATGGCGTAGGCACCGTTACCGATCGCAATACCTCCGCCGGAAAGGTTCGCAGGGGAAAATCATGGGCTTGACAAAATTCCACCAATCCCACTTCCGAGGCTTTAATATCAATGGTGGCAATTCCCGCGATCGCACCTAGGGCTAGATGATACCGTTGACAGGTTTGAATTATCGCCGTTTCGATTAATTCTCTGGATGTTCCCCGTTCACAACCAATCCCCACCCATAATACCCGTGGATGCCATTGCACCTTGGGTAAATCAGAGTCTGGAGAAAAGCGACGCTGAGTAAAACTAATCCAAATCCGGGCATTAATTGGTTTGGGATTGGCGGCGTTAGCATCAACCCTCTGTTCGCCAGCATCGAAAACAAACGGATGTCCTGGGGGAAGGTGCTTCTGCCACAACCTAGAACCCACCTCTTGTATTACCTCAACCTGTTCACCTTTAGCTACGGCGGCGCTAACACCCGTCCAATCTCCCTCACCCCGTTGCCAACCGAAGGGAATGCCTACCATATCAACAGCAGGTAAATTTAACCCTGTAGAACCCCCAGTTAAAATAGGAGTCGCCCCTAGTTGCAGGGCAATCATCCGCGTCAGTTGATCGGCTTTCCCTTGATGTCCACTGCATAAACTAATCACAAACTGCCCATTTTCATCGACGACGATAACCCCTGGATCAGAGGATTTATCCTTTAAAAGCGGGGCAATAAGGCGCACCACCGCCCCCGTTGCTAATCCAAAAATAAAAGCGCGATGATTTTGCCAGAGGGAGGCGATATGGGATTTAAGAGAACCCTGATAGAACGATGCTGTGGGACTATTGTTCTGTTCAGAGGGATGAAGAGACTCAGGAAGCCACAACGTCGCCCCGGCGGTATGGCATAGAGGCTGTAGGGTTTGGGCGGCGGTAGGAGTGGTTGCGATCGCCACTAGGGGATGAAAGTCTTGAAATAGCAACACAGGTCTTTAAAATATCGATTCAATAATATCAGTTAGTGGTCATCCATATTAACTTATTAGCTTAGATTGTCATCCTTTTGTTATGCCAAAAAAACATAAATTCTTCAAAGTCCCCCTTTTTAAGGGGGATTTAGGGGGATCTAAACGTTGAGTGCTAATCCGGTTATTGACAAATACAGTAGTTGTCTGAGAGACTTACTTCATAATGGGAAAATGTGTCCGCCTGTAGGGTCGAATTTCATCCCTATTCAACAGAACTTCTTATCCTCTAAGTAACTCCCTTAATTGTCCTGACTAGGAGCAAAATCTCTGAATCAGTTAAATACGCCCGGAAAACGGGATGCTGCTGACAGGGATTGACGGCTTCTTATGAATCGACAGGCTTTGATCGTTGGGATTAATACTTACGATACTCAGCACCTGAAAAACTTGACATCACCGGCGAAGGATGCAGATGCGATCGCGCAACTCCTGATTGATCGCGGTAATGTCCAACTCAGGCTGCTTCCGGCTTTTAACACTCCTGTCGATGTAACCACCCCGATTCGAGTTACCCTGACTCAACTTGAAGCCGCATTAGTCCAACTCTTGTTACCAGAAGGAAACACAATTCCCGATACGGTTCTGCTGTATTTCTCTGGCTATGGACTCTGCAAACACCAAGATAGACCAACCAGTTTCTTAGCCACCAGCGATATTAACCCAAATCGCGGTAACTGGGGATTATCTCTGTCATGGCTGCGTGGTTTGTTGCAACGAAGTCCAATCAAAGAGCAAATTATTTGGTTAGATTGCTATTGTAACGATGAAGGATTTGACCTCACCCAAGCTGATCCGGGATATCGGGGTCAGGGATACAGTCGTTGTTTTATCGCCACCTGTCAGTCACAAAGGGATGGGGAGAGGGGAAAATGGGAAGACAAGGAAAACTTGCAAACACGACAACTGAATCCGACTGAATCGGATAAATATAGTCAGTTGGCGTCCGTTCTATTATTAGGACTCGATTCCAGCAAGCATCTCCCTGGCTGGGTGACCAACTATACCCTGACCGATTTGATTCATCAATTGTCCCCACCCCTAATTTTTGCTAACGCTGGAAAACCGATTTTGTTAATCCGTAACCGTGAAACTGATCCAGAATCTTTACCCGCTTTACCCCCCAGCGCACCTGAACGGTTTTGTCCTTATAAAGGGTTAGCCTATTTTGACTACAAAAATGAAGACCCCCAGTATTTTTATGGGCGAGAGACAGTAACAGATGAACTCCTCGAACATATCCGCATCAACAATTTCTTGGCGGTAATCGGAACCTGTGGTAGTGGTAAATCTTCGCTAATTCGTGCCGGACTTTTGCATCAGCTTCAACGGGGACAACGCTTATCTGGAACTCAGGAATGGCTAACTTTAATTTTTCAACCCGGTGAACATCCTCTGCAGAATTTAGCCCGATCCTTCATCAATCCCCATAACCCAGAACGCGAGTATCAGTTTGCCCAAACCATGAAACTGATTCAAATGGGGGCAGTAGGATTAGGAATTGTAGTGCGGACAATGGCTGAAAAGCAACGGTTAGTGCTGGTGGTGGATCAATTTGAACAGGTGTTTACTTGTTGTCAGGATGAAACCGAACGACAACAGTTTTTTGATTGTTTGTTGGGTGGACTAGAACGTACCGATAATCAACTTTGTCTGGTTATCGGGATGCGAACGGATTTTTTAAGTCATTGTGCAAGTTATCCCAAATTGGTACAAAAAATTCAGGCGCTGATGGTGACAGTGACGCCAATGACCAGGGAAGGATTGAAAACCGCTATTATTAAGCCAGCCCAGCAAGTGGGTGTAGAGATTGAGTCAGATTTAGTCACTCAACTACTCTTAGATTTAGAGGATGCTGCCAGTTTACCGTTACTCCAGTTTCTGTTAACTCAACTGTGGCAACGGCGTCCAGTGGATCGATTAATGGTAGCCGAATATTATCGTTGGGGTAGGCTGGAAGGAGCAATCGAAAAACACGCCAACCGCGTTTATCAATCGTTGTCGGCTAATGAGCAACAAATTGCCAAAGACTTTTTTTTGGCGTTAATCCAGTTAAGTGAAAATGGTCAAGTTACGGCGCGACAAGTAGACCCGTCTGAGTTAATTCTGAGTTTTCAAGTAAAGTCTAGAAACCGATTCAAATCTGTAGAGACGTGCCATAGCACGTCTCATACTAGGTCTGGGAACACAGCGCCTTGTAGAGACGTTGCATGCAACGTCTCTACAACAAATAGGGTAAACCATTTCATTGGCGATCGCCATTCCACGAAAGCGGTAACAGCCGTAATGCAAAACTTAATCGATGCTGGCTTAATTGTTACTCACTCCGGACAATGGAACCAAACCCTGGTAACGATTGCTCACGAATCCCTAATTCAGCATTGGTCAAAACTCCAGCAATGGGTCGAAGAAAAACGCCACGGGATGAGACTCCAGCGCCAAATTGAAGCGGCGGCGATTGAGTGGCAAACTCAAGGAAAACCGAACCGAATTTTATCGAAATTAACCCTAACTGAGGCAGAGTATTATCGAGATCATCTCAATTTATCTACATTAGGACAAGACCTGATTCAGCAGAGTCTCCAGCACAAACGAACGCGACGAGGTTTAGCTAGGGGAGGATTAATTTTCGCGATCGCGCTATTGAGTCTGACCAGCGGGATGGGGATGAGCCGATGGTATAAAACGGCACAGATGGCTCAACGGGAACACTTGTATAAAAATGCCGCTACTGTCCAAAATTTGCTCCCGGTGGAACCGATTAAGGGATTATTACTGGCAATTGAAACAACGGGTCAAAGTTATGCTAAATTTCAGCACGTCGATCAGCGGATTGCGTCTAGTCTTTGGTTAGCCATTGAGGTAGCGAGAGAACGCGATCGCTTAGACCACGAATCAGCGGTTAATGCTGTCGCTTTTCATCCTGATAATCAAATCTTGGTCAGTGGAACGGAGGATGGTTTAGTTCATCTGTGGACGCGACAGGATAATTTAATTCGTCAATCCTTACCCGGACATAAAGATGAGGTGACAGGAGTCGCTTTTAGTCCCCAGGGACAGGTGATTGCTAGTAGTAGCCAGGATGGTAAAATTCGCTTGTGGACGGTTCCAGGTCAACCCCTGGGTCAGCCGTTTTTTGGACAAGATTGGATCACCTCAATAGCTTGGAGTCCAGACGGTCAATTTCTAGTCAGTGGTGGTAAAGATGGAACCGTTCAGGTGTGGAATCGCCAAGGTAATCCCATCAGTCAACCGTTTATGGGACATCAGGGAGTCGTTTTTACAGTGGGGTTTAGTCCGGATGGAGAAACCATTGCTAGTGGTAGTGGGGATGGTACTATTCGCCTATGGAATCGTCAGGGTCAACTGTTGGGTAAACCGTTTCGGGGACATGAGGGTGTGGTTTTTGACCTGGCGTTTAGTCCCAATGGTGAGAGAATTGTCAGTGGGGGACGAGATGGGACGGTACGCTTATGGAATCGTCAAGGTGAATTGATTGGTGAACCGTTTCGAGGACATCAGGGAGTCGTTTTTGCGGTGGCGTTTAGTCCGGATGGGAAAACGATCGCCAGTGGTAGTGGGGATGGTACAATTCGCTTATGGAATTCTCAGGGTCAACCCTTGGGTCAACCGTTACGGGGACATCAAGGTGCGGTGCGATCGCTGGCGTTTAGTCCAGATGGTGAGAGACTTGCCAGTGGTAGCCAGGATAAAACAGTACGCTTGTGGGATGTGCGGATTTTACCAGAACCGCAAGATTGGCAAACTGGGCTGCGGGTGGCGTGCGATCGCCTCGAAAATCATCCCGTTTTTGAACGTTCGCATCCGGAAGTAACCCTATCTCGTGATATTTGTCAAGCTAAAGGATCAAGAACTCATCGTTAAGCCTCAACCCCTACTATCATGTCCGGTTAAATCCTGACTGCTCCCCCGGCTCCCCAGACGCGCCATGGCGCGTCTCTACATTGCTCCCCCAGCTCCCCCTCACCACAAAACTTATTCAGCAAGCCCTACTTATGCGATCGCAAAAATCCCGCTATTCGCTGCACGGCTGTTTCTAACACGTCAGGTTCATGCACCAAAGCAAAGCGGACATATCCTTCCCCAGCTTTACCAAATCCTGCCCCCGGTGAAGCCGCCACTCCAGTTTCCTCAACTAACCGACTGCAGAATTGAATCGAATTCTGATCCCAAGGTTGGGGTAATTTTGCCCAAACATACATCGTCGCTTGGGGAAGTGGCACCTGCCAACCGATACGGTTTAACGCCTGCACAAACGCATCCCGCCGTTTCTGAAACGTAGTCACCATCGCTTGCACACCATCTTGATTTCCTTGTAGTGCCGCGATCGCACCATTTAAAATTCCGCGATACTGGTTAAAATCCACCACTGCCTTAATTTGGCGCAGTGCCTTAATCAGTTGAGCATTTCCAATCGCATACCCAATGCGAAAGCCGCCCATATTATAGGATTTAGAAAAAGTAAAAAATTCAATCGAGATTTCTTTATCGGGGTCAGCTTGTAAAACTGAGGGCGCTAGGGCGTTCAGATTGGCGGGTGCTGTGCCATCTGGGGAAAATACCAAATCAGCATAGGGGAAATCGTGAACCAGAACCACGTCATGCTGACGACAAAAAGACACCGCTTTCTGGAAAAACGATAACGGTGCGATCGCGCTGGTGGGATTATGAGGATAGTTCAGCACCATCATCCTAGCTTGGGCAAGCACAGAGGCGGGAATCTCTTCAAAAACGGGTAGAAACTGATTTTCTGCCAACAGCGGCATCGGATAGATTTGACCCCCTGCCAAATACACCCCACCGACATGAGACGGATAACCTGGATCAAGCAATAAGGCAAAATCACCGGGGTTAAGAATCGCTAAAGGTAAATGTGCCGTTCCCTCTTGAGAACCAATCAGAGGCAGAACCTCCGTTTCTGGGTCAACCGGAACACCAAATCGTTGGCTATACGCCTTAGCTACCGCCTGACGAAACCCTTGCGTCCCATGAAACAGTAAGTAACCATGAGTGCTAGGGTCATGCAGCGAAGCCTCAATAGCGGCAACGACATGATCCGATGCCGATAAATCAGAAGACCCCAAAGATAGGTCAATAATATCTTGACCCAAGGCTTTAGCTTTTGCCTTCGCCTGATCCATATCCGCAAACACATTGGCTTGCAGGGGTTGTAAACGTTGAGCAAACTGCATGATTTAGTTAGTTGACTTCAGGAAGCCGAGGTGTAGGGGCGGGTTTGACAGATAACATTTTGCCACAAACCGATCACTGGACTAAACCCGCCCTTAAATAATTCGTTAGGGAATCGGGAATTTTAAATCATAATTTGTAATTCAGACGGGGCGGGTTTAGTGACATTTTGGCGGCAAAAAACGATAATGGTGAAACCCGCCCCTACAACCGACAAGACTCAAAGCTCGTTGTCTATCATTTCCTGCAACTTTTGCTTACCAATAGCACCTTCGTGAAACTGAGCAACCTCTCCATTTTTAAAGATTAAGAGTGAGGGGACTCCTTCGACGTGGTACTGCTTCACCGTCACGGGATTTGGATCAACTTCCATTTTAGTCACTTTCAGGCGATCGCTATAATTCTGTGCCGCCCAATTCACCGAGGGCGAGACGAGGCGGCAAGGTCCACACCACGTTGCCCACAGATACACTAGCACTGGCTTGTCGGCTTTTAAGACTTCGGTTTCAAAGTCCTGATCGGTAATCTCAATTACTTTGCTCACAACACCTTCCATAAATACAAATGACTACTTTATTATGTAGAGACGTTGCCTGCAACGTCCCTACACGAGTCGGTAGTCTACCGAGGTCTTGGGTTGCCGCGACCTGACGGAGCGACGGCTGAGGCTTACAAATTGTCGATTTGCTTTCGCAGTTGTTCCAATTCGTCGTCAACTTCGGATTTGGGGGCAGCACCTGAGTCAGTTTTCTGCTCTGATGTACCTTCTAAAGCTGGCTGAGAGACAGAACCACCGGATAGCTGGGCTTTCATTGCCGTCAACTCATCATCAACATCACTCCCCGATTCCAGGGCAGCAAATTGACTTTCTAAGTCAGCACCACCCAACTCATGAGCCGCTTGGGAACGGGCTTCGAGTTCCATCACTTTGTCTTCCATCCGCTCAAATGCTCCCATCGCCGAGCCAGTGCCCAAACGACCAATGGTGCTTTGTAACTGCTCGTTTGCCTTGGCAGCACTCACCCGCGCCTTAAGCATATCTTTCTTGGTCTTCGCCTCAGAAATTTTACTTTCCAAGGCAATCAGGTTACGCTTCAGGGTGTCTACTTGAGTCGTTTGCTGTTCAAGCTGACCTTTGAGGGTAGCGGCTGTATCAGCGAGGTTTTTTTTACGCTGGAGTGCTTCCCGGGCGAGGTTTTCATCCCCTTTTTGCAGGGCAAGTTGGGCGCGTTGCTGCCAGTTATTGGCTTCGGATTGGTTTTTATTGTATTGTTGCTCGGTACGTTTTTGGGTGGCAATGGATCGGGCAACGGCTTGGCGCAGTTGTACCAGATCTTCTTGCATGTCAATAATGGCTTGCTCCAGAATTTTTTCTGGGTCTTCAGCCTTGCTAACCATATCGTTAAGATTAGCTCTGACAACTCGGCTCAGGCGATCGAATAGTCCCATGACGCTGTTTATCCTCTCGGAATGTACAAACTAAGTATCAAGCAGGCTCTACGGTTGGGAATCTGCTTAGGGGGTCAACTTTGTGGAATAGAGGCTCTCCTGCCTTTTGGAGAAAGCACTGGGTTAATGTAATTGAAACACTCATTTATGGTATTCAGACAGGAGGCTATTTATCTAGTGTAAAAACTTCCAGCTCAATATTGCTAGGACATCGGTCAAGAAACCGGGTTTCTTTGGGTGAAAGCTTGATATTCGTTGTCATCCTCACGAGAAACCCGGTTTCTCATAATACTTGGATGTGCCATGGCACGTCTGTGGGCACCCATTAGGATTTATCCAGATCAGAACGCAGTTTTTCCAGTTCTGCCTCGATCTCCGCATTGCCACCTGATCCGGCTTGAGCGGACGGTAATTTTGCCGATTCCGTTGTGCCACCTAGGTTGGCTTTCATCGAGGCTAATTCTGTATCAACGTCACTGCCACTTTCTATGGCATTAAATTTCTTTTCCAAGTCATCGCCACTAGAGAGTTCGGCGATCGCCTCTGATCGCGCTTCGAGTTCATGTACTCTGTCTTCCATGCGCTCAAAGGCACTCAGAGTCCCGCCTGTGTTGAGATTTCCTAACATCTCGTTAATCTTCTCTGAGGCTTGAGCCGAACGTGCTCTGGCAATGAAAAGGTCTTTTTTCGTTTTTGCCTCCGAGATCTTACTCTCTAGCGTCTTCATATCTTTTTTAAGTTTAGTAACAATCTCACGCTGCTGCCCCAGTTGCCCCTGGAGAGCTTGAGCCGTTTGCTGATAAGTTTGTCGCCGAGTTAGGGCTTCTCGTGCCAAATTATCGTCCCCTTTCGACAGTGCCAGTTGAGCGCGGTTGTACCATTCTTGTGCCGTCGATTCAGCTTGGGATGCTTGGCGTTCTGTACGTTTTTGGGACGCGATCGCTTGAGCGACAGCCTGCCGCATTTGGATTAAATCGTGCTGCATATCGTCCACAGCTTGTTCCAGAATCTTCTCTGGATCTTCGGCTTGTCCAATCAGGCTATTCAGGTTGGCGCGAATCACTCGCCCGATGCGCTCAATCAATCCCATAGCAGCTCTCCATTGTAGTTAGGGGTGGGGAAAACTTTAACCCTATGGTATCTCAGGCTTCTTTGTCTGATGTATTATGTCATTGCCCGTTCCCCATTCCCCGTTCCCCAATCATTCAGGTTTATAAATCGATGCCGAAAGTCCTTGTTGTTTAAGCCTCTCGATGAGGGTTTTGGCTTCTGACTCTAGTTTAAAGGCACCCATAGCAATTCTTGTCCCTGCGGGTACATTCACCACGTAGGCGTCAGGGACAATAGTTTGGGCTGTCTCCAACACACTACTATCGCTGGAGTTAATCAGCACATAATAGAACTCATCACTCAGATTCGAGGGGGTGTTGTTGGGCTTCAGTGCAGCCGAGGTGGATGTATTCGCTTTTTCTGAGGACTTGTTCGTCGATGATTCGGGTTGAGCGGGTGAGGAATTTGGTGTCACTGATGGCGTCGCCGTTGGAGGTGGTGGGGTAGGAGGAGTTAAAAGGGCTGATGGTAAATTTGAGGCTGGATTCGGTAACTGGGGTAAAGGTAAGACTGAAGCCGTGGGTGGAGCCGCTGCTGGAGGCGGTGAATTGGGGATGGGGGCGATGGGTGAAGCACTTGGACTAGAGGTTGGATTGGCTTGCAGATTAGGAAGTGTATTGATATTAACGTCTGGGAATTCATCATCACTGGCAAGATTAGGTTGATTTACGCCGAGTAATTCACTTTCCCCACTAGCCGTTGTTGCTGTTGAATTCTCAGCCGTCGTGGGTGTCTCAGTTTCTAAGAAGTCAAGTCCTAGGCTAGTGCGAAAAATATAGGTCAATGTCGCACTCGAAACCAGCAACAGCAAAATCGAACCGACACCGAGGGGAGTGAGGATTCTATTCGATGAGGGTTTTTGGGATTCCTTTGGGGTTTCCTGTTCGGCTAATGTTTGCCGTAGTTTTTCTGAGGATTCTAAATAGTCTTCTGGCTGAGACTGATCCGTTGTTGGGACAACTAATTTACCGTCCTCTTCTAGGGATTCCTCTAGGGTTGGGAAGTCAGTAACGCTTTGCTCCTGAGTCTTCACCAAAGGGGCTTCCTGGCTAGGTAGGGGAGGAAACAGGGGTGGAGTGGGTTCATTGTCTGGGGATTCCCTCTTTTCTGGTGTGGGAGAACCATTCACTGAAGAGGATTGCCGATCAATGTCTCCGGGAGAACTCGTAGAATCGGCGGCTGGGGCGATAGAAATAGGAGATGCTGTTGTCGGCTCAAGCTGATTGACTCCCGATTTCGGTTTGGCGTAACGTCCCGGTAGTTGGGGAGATGTGATACTACGTCCCCGTCGTTGGCGTCGATAGCGGGCTAATTCGGCTTCGAGTTGCACGTCTAGGCTACCTAAAGCCGTCTGCAAAGCAGGGTTAATCGACAGGGGGGAGGAAGGAGTGGATGATTTAGCTGAGGTTTTTTGGCTCATGAAGGGAACTTCCGTTTAATCCGGCAGGGTTGAGTTAGAGGCTCGTTGTGATCACGAAGACAATAGTTAAGGATAGTGTTGGTTTAGGATAACTGTATAGGAAAGCATAAATACTCATGCTGAAATCTCTTAATCATATAGTAGAAGCACTGGATAATCAGCCGTTTTGGCAAGGTCAAAAGCAATTTCAACAGATCCGCGACTGTTGGGCTGAGGTTGTGGGTGCAGATAGGGCGCAGCAGACTAGACCCCATTCACTATCCCGGAATATTCTTTATGTTGCCACGTCAAGTTCGGTTTGGTCTCAAGATCTGAGTTTAAATTGCCGTTCTATTTTGAAACAGCTTAATGCTCGCTTGTCCACGCCGATAGAGACTATCCGTTTTTCGCCGGGATGGTGGTATCAAGAGCAAACCTTACCCCAGACTGAGGAATCGGAACATCCCAGCCTTGTGGATCAACCGGAGGTCTCATCGTCTGCCGATCCGCCTGTGGAACAGCCTACACCCCAAACGGCATTTGAACAGTGGGCGGCGAAAATTAAGGCGCGATCGCAGAACTTACCCCTTTGTCCCCAATGCCATTGTCCGACACCGCCAGGAGAACTGAAACGCTGGCAGGTTTGTGGGTTGTGTGCGACTAAGCAATGGCAGGGTTAGTCGCTCACCTGGCTCCGGCTTATGAATCGTGACTTGTCAGATCGGTTTAACTTATCATCCTCAGTTTAATTTTCCGCTGAAATTTCGTAGCAAACTATACATTAGGTCTATCCTTTGGGCTTGATCCCCATGGGGTTTCACCAAAAATTTACCAAGTTTCTGACCAAGCTTAATTGATTGTTTTGTTTCTTTGCGAAAATGTGTCTATATATAAAGCAATTATAAAGAAAAAATAAAATATCAATAGTTTAAGTAAAAAATAATGCAAATTGAGAAGATATAGGCAGCTAATTAAACGTTCATTTTTTAAGACATCCAATGAAAACCTTCAAATGCTCAACGTCTGCTTGTCAGTTTTGTCGCTATTACCAACTTGAAGGACGGCGCGGCGGTATGTGTCAGCAACTTGGCGTACCTGTTAAAGCCAATTGGAAAGCTTGTTCCTTAGCCCTACCACCCTTTGCGCCCTCGTGGGAAAGTTTTGAGCAAATATGGCTTGATGATCAACGGCTGTTGAGAGAAGATTTAGCTACAACCTGCTCACAGAGGCATTCCCAGCCGACACGATCGACAAAAGTTCAGACATCAAACCCTGAAAACGTGGCAACTAAAGTTGCTCTTGTGTGATTTCCCTTTTATACAGCTCGGCTAGAGTATCGGTTGGTTAGAGGTTACTTACAGTCTTGATCAATTGAACGCATTCAGATCAGTGAAGGCATAAAGCTTACTCTTAAGTTTTATCGTTTTAGTGGATTTCCTTTTAATTAATCTTTGATAACCCAATCTTAATCTTTGAGAAAATTTATGTAGGGGCGGGTTTTACCATTATCGTTTCTGATTCACCCATAAGTGGAGCTTGCTGCACAACCTAGAAACCCTGAGCCATCAATACTTTGAGGCTTATGGGCAGTGG
>JGI11783J13700_1074162_pt1 | contig 27779 bp, 29 predicted proteins | sample ElkSlonscriptome_6_FD_13700 | JGI IMG/M metagenome (IMG submission 13700)
CTAGCCTACCGGATTAGCAGTGAAATCGATCGTCAGGGTCATCCGTGTGATCACCGTATCTTGAACGTCTTCAATTCTCCACTGAATATTAGTCACCACATGAAGCCCCAAGTCCAAATCGCCCAATACCAAGTTATTTCTGCTTGAAGTCCTAGCCGCATTGAAAAACAGATAAAACACGTCTATGGGGCTTACAGAGTCAGCATCAAGGTTCAAGGTTACAGATACCCGCCCCAAGCTGTCGGAGCCTCTCTGAAGCCTAGGGAAGCCGCTCAGACGCTTTTTTTCGATGTAGTTAAATGGCAGCGTGCCGCTTGCCGCATTTATGTTGTTGTTGGTGTAAAAGGGGATGTTGCCCCAATTGCCGATAGTAGTCATGAGTGTGATGGAGGATAATATAATGGGAGTAAATTTGTCTGTTTAGTAGTTGGCGCAACAGTGAAAATCACAAATCGGTCACACTCAAAAGATCTTAACGTTAAGATCTTTCAACTGTATCAGGATGAAAGAATCGCAATAGACGCATGGCGCACACATCTTGGCGGCAAGCGCATGACTATTTCTTCGCTGTTTCGGATGGCGATAATTTTAGTTGAGCTAAAAGAGATAGATCTAAATAATAGCCACGTCATACTGCAAAATCTAGATGCTCCGCACCACACATTAAAAAGTAAATGCAGAAGCTCCTCGGCAAGTGATAGTGAAATATCCCCAACAAATATTACTGGGGTTTATGCTTGCGATATGAAGATACTGGACAGAGCCATGCCAGGAAAAGATCAGGCTGTTCAAATCAGATCTTTGTTGTACGCACTTGCCGAATATTTAGATTACGATCTAGCCGGGAAAGTCAAAGAGCGTGCCAAAAAACGACGTGCCGCCAAAAAAGCACGTCGAACATTGGTTCGGCAATAAACTAATCTTGATCCATCTCATTAAGACGATCTTGGATCTCTTTGATGCTTTCTTCGATTTCCTTTCTTCGCTGCGGATCTTTTTCCGTTTTAAGTTGATTGGAAAGACAGCCTAGGATTTTACGCAGCATAGGACGGTCGTCAGACATAAGCTGATTCTTATGATCCTTAGTAGATGACATCCCCTGGCAAACTGTCGGGGGCTTTTTAATGAAATCTTTCCCCGATAACGGCACGTTCAATACAACGCCTATGCGAATCAACGTCAGACGCTCAACCCGTTGTGGGGCGAATGCACGCTGCACCGTTGAATAAGATAGACCAGCAGCATTGGCTATTTGTTCCAGTGAAAAAAAAATCCCATTTTGCGTTCGAGCCTTCTGGATTCTGTTGAATGCAGTAGAAGATAAGAAAACTCCACGCCCTTTGTTTTCAGTCATTTTAGAGATAAGTGATATAAACTGCTATAGCCAAATATTTTTTTTAACACTAACCTAGTAATAGCTGAATTTAATAAATTCAGTCTAATCGACCTAAACCTAAACATTCAAGTACTATGGACACCCAAGGCAGTACCGGGACTGTTGTTGTCGGCACGCATGACAACAAAAACATTGAATTTGTTCTGAGTCAATTACGCTCATATTTTCCCAACGCAGCTTGGGAAAATGTTGGAAGCGAATTTGTTCCCAACCACCAGGAATATCAAGGGACTAATGGGGAACTGCATTACAACATTCTCAAGGCGACGGTTAATGCGTCTGGACACATTAAGTTAGCGTTGATCAATACCCAGACTCAAAAAGTTGTGGGTTCGACTGGAGATCCGCGCCGCCCGTGCGAGACTCAATGGCACTTGGTTCTAGCCAATGCTGCTAGCCAAATCACAACCCAAACACAGCTTTACCACAACGAACTTGAAGCGGGCTTAAAACTGGTTTTAAATCAGATTTAAGTTCGTTTCAATCTTTTGCAAGTCTGCTCAACAACCTAAACTAAACAATGCTAAATTTCAATCCTGAACTTTTCCGACAGCTATTAGCGCTAATTAGCGAAGCTTTCAATACCGATCCAAAGGATAAAGAGTCCCGGATGTCTATCCGGGATCAGTTCGCTGAAGTATCGGCAAAATTAACAAGCTTTGAGGAAACAAAAGAGGACATGATCCAACTAGGAGAAGCCTTAGCGCATGAGATCCTAGATAATCTCAAAATGCTTAGAGAAAAAGCCGAGGATGCGCCTGTAGTCGTTCAGCCTGAAACCCCTGAACCTGACGAAGACAGCGAAACTCCTGCCGCTTAATCGATTCAGAAAATAGGGCAATTAATTAATTGCCCTATACCCCTAAACCTTAAGACTTGCCGTTCTTTTGTCTATTTTTATAATACCATGAATCCCTCTGATTTTTACTCTGACTTGTATATTGAGCGAATCGAAAATTGGCATGAGTTAGCCGACTTATTAAAAACTGAAAACACAACAACAGCCTATATAGATTATTTGCAGGTGGCTGCAACCGATGAACACCATTTCAGTCCCGAACTAAGAGGAGCAGCGGTTCGCGTAAAAAACTTGTTTGATCGGTTTTTTTCGTTGGAAGCCTCTAAAAAACGCCAAATTATAGAAATATTGAGAAGCTAAAAGGCTCTCGTTCCAATGAAACTAACCCGGAAAATTAAAAGATTTTGGCAATGGCTGCTAAAGCATTTCCAAACTATTGTCCGTGTGCTTGTGGCAATAATTACATTTGTCGCCTTAGTCGAACACATCCATGAAGCTGGCGAGTGTATGGACTCTACGTTTATTTTAGATACAATGCTAAGAGGTTTAGAGGCAATGATGAACGGAACCGCCCCATGTCTGTAGTCCTTATAGGACAAGGACTTGCTCTAAAAGTGTTGACGATTGCTATGGCTTAGGCTACATTTAAATAGATAGCCGACAGAGGTAGCCATTAAGTCTATGTTTCAAAAAAGATCAGAACAAGGGATAGCTTTTGTCATCACTCGCTAGCTATCCCCTGTTCAATTAAGTGGTAAGCTACTACTAAATCATTCTCTATGCCTAGTTATGAACACAACCAACAGACGAACTACCGTAGCAATGAGCTTATTATTGCCAGTATATCACTCATTTGTGATATTGTCAACCCCCATAACTGTGGGAGGTCGTTATGAGTAGCGGTTTTGTCTACAATCTGAGGTCGAATTGTCCAGTATGCGGCGGTTCGCATAAAAGTTGCCGATCGGCTGGAGACTTGATTTTTTGTCGCAGCCACTTACCTGCTCCAAAGGAGTATCATTACGTAAAAGATGATCCACATGGGTTTGGGGTGTATGCTCCGGGAGATGGAAGTAACACGGATGAATTGGCTGAAGCCAGAGAGCGACGGCGGCAAGAATCAGAACACAGGGAAAGGGTAGAAAGAGAAAGGCTGGCTCAAACTTCAACGCGGCTAGAACGCCATGCAGCAATCCGCAAATTAGCCCGGATACATGGATTAAGCGGTAGACATCTCCAGGAACTCAAGCGGCGCGGGCTAACCAAAAAAGAGATTGAGCGGGGACTATTTTTCACGATTCCAGATTGCAAGCCGTGGGAACGCCCCGAACTCCCCACAATTCCATTTAACATCCCCGGTGTAATCTTTATTCGAGGGCGTAAATATTTAGGCGGTAAATCGGGCATAGCTTGCCCGGTCTGGCAGAATTGTCAGTCTGTGGGGTGGCAGGTGTTAGCTGACGATAAAGAGGATGGCAAATATCGATGGGCTAAGGGTGAATATTCCAGTCACTTAAAAAATGGTGAATTGCCAATGGTGGCAATCACTTCAGCCAACAGGGAGGTTATCTGGCTAACGGAGGGGGTACTTAAGCCCTACATTGCCGCTACCCGCCACAGCATAAATGTAATCAGTATGCCGAATGCTAACTATGCGGGTGTTCCGGAACAGTTTAAGCAAGCCACAGACGGGGTTAAGCTATTTATCATCGCCTTAGACGGTGGCGATTTAGACAACCCTGACGTTTTTGCCCGGTGGCAGTCTCAGATAAAATTCATCCGATCAGTTTTCCCAACAGCCCAAATAAAGATCGCTTGGTGGAATCAAACCACCAAAAAACAGCCAGATATTGATGAAATTCAAACCTTAGAGGGGATTAGCTACCTCCCTCCCAAGGTAGTAGGGTTAGAGGGTAGCATGGCGGCGGTTGCTACCCCCACCAAACAGCAATGGGTAAAAGAAAAGAAAGAGAGCGATCGCGCTAATTGGTTAGCAGGAAAAGCATACAAGCCCCATCTGATCAGTGATTCCCAGTGGTGTGATTTTGCTGTGCCTGGTCACAATACCTTAACGGTCGTTAAGGCGGGACTGAGCGCAGGCAAGACCACCCGTTTATGTTGGATAGTCGAGCAACTAAGGGCATCAGGTGAGCCGTTGAGGTTTATTAATTTGGGATACCGGAACAGCCTGTTGCACCAGTTCAATAAGGCGGCTGGTTTTCACCACATCCAAGACGGATCAGAAGGACGGCTACTTTTGAACTCAAACGAAGGATACGGGATTAGTTTGTGCTTAGATTCCCTGCTTCGTCTCAAGTCCTCTGATTTTGGAGGGGCGACGGTCATCATTGACGAATTTACATCGGTAATTCGTCATCTGCTCACATCTAAGACAATCATTTCTGGCAACCGCCGTCGCGTAATTGATCATTTTGCGGACTGCCTCAAACAGGCGGATCGAGTAATCGTTTTGGATGCTCTTGCCTCTAATTTTTGGGCGGAATATTTGCATCAGTTATGCCCGTTAAAGACCTTAATCAGGTGGGAGAATACCTACCAGCGTCCCCGCCCACAGGTTTTGCTGATGGAGGGTGCAATCAATGCCATGGGAGATATCAGAAAGCGAGACAAATCGCCATTGTATGCTCAGATTGCAATGGAGGTAGCGCAAGGTGCATCGATCGCGATCGCGTGTGATTCACAGAATCGTGCTGAAGCCCTAGATAAGTTGTTGAGTAAAACATTCCCCGACCTTAGAGGGGTAAGGATTGACTCAAAAACCGTAGCGGAAAAAGGTGATGCTGAGGAATTCTTGAACGATGCCTCTGCTTATCTTGCCGCCAATACTATTAACTGGGTTATCTACACAAGTAGCGCGGAATCAGGGATTGACATCAACATTAACAACTATTTCCGATCATTCTACGGACTGTTTGACGGGGTTCTGTCCGTCGATGCCATTGTACAGATGATTGGGCGGGTACGCGATCCAGGAGTACCTCGCTACATCTATTGCAGTCCCAAGCTATTACCAGGAAATCTGATTGGGGAATTCCCAGAGTCGGCTGAAAAGTTATTGCAAGATAAGATCCGTGAAATCATGCACGGAATCAATACTACAACCGCATTCTCAGGGGATGAAGCTTTAGGAATACCGGAAATGATTCAATTGTCTGTCAAGCAGATTGTCAAAACCCCATCAGACAAGATGCTATGGGCGATGAATTCGCTGCGGTCTTACGAGGGGCATAACTTACGCCAATGTGTTAAAGAAGTCCTAGAATCACAAGGATTTCCTGTTACAATTGTGGCTGATCGCGCTGATGACGGCATGAATGAGCGGGTCAAAGAATCGTCTGAAGAGATCCGCTTTCAGGAAGCGATCGACATTCACCGCGCTGAACAAGTCCAGGAGTTACCTGATAAATCCTGGAACTTAACATGGGATGATCGCGCCGTCGAAATAAACTATTTTCTAAGGAAGCGCTTACCGGGAATTGAGCATCGCTGGACACCAGAACTGATTAAGTTTTTGAGATCTGATGAGCCGGAATTCATCAGGCAACAGGAGCGGTGGCTACGGCTGAAACACCCGCACTTATCTAGTCGGTTGGCTAGACAAAAAATTGCACAATTTGCCCAGTATACTCCTGGGGTGTTAGCGGACTGGAAAGACGATACTATGATGATTGACACTTTACGGGAATGTGGATTATTGAATTTAATCGAATCGGATCAAGAGCTTAGTAACGATTCGGCAGAAGTAAAACAGTTCATCAAGAAAGTTTCAGCTAAACGCAAAGCTGTAGGCAAGAGTAAGGGGAATGACTCACCTATGAAATTTGTGAATCGCTTAGCCCGAATGTTCGGGCTAAAATTCAGCCAATCCCGCCGCGAAGGAAACCAGCGTTATTATCGACCTCATGGGATTACAATGAACGATCGCCGCCGTCTGTTGGTTTTAGAATGCCTCAGAACAAAGTGGGAATCAATCTTGTCTGGTGAAGTTGAAAAGATCGATTATTCATCAATACTTGTTCCTAACTTAGAATGGATATCAGCGGATGCGGCTACTGACGAAATTGCGGTGGCATTAACCTACTGTGAGTCTGGATCTGAGGTTGGCTTAGTCTTGGATGAGATCAAAGCTAATATCAGCAAGTTGCACTCTTCAATTAGTAATGCAGCTAAACTCTTTAGGTTTAATTTGCCTGATGAGTACGAGCCAAAAACATGGCTGAAGGCAATCGCTAACTACCTCCAGCCCATAGTTACTTCTACGTTTGATTACTATCATGATAACACTAACTCAGCCTTTGGCTACGCTTAGCACTGATTTTAAGCCCAGAGACTATCAGCGCAAAGCTGTAAACGATGTTAAGCAAGTCTTATGGGGTAATTCCGGTGGTCAGTTTTCAACCATGTTAGTTGCCTCCTGCGGTGCAGGTAAAACCAACATGGCGGGACTCATTATCAAAGAATCAGGGATATTAGAGCGTGGCGGAAAAATCCTATTTCTGTGTCACAAGGTAGAGCCGATCAAGCAAGCGATCGTGTGCCTACGCCGGGACTTTAATATTTTGGCTGGAAAGTACAAGCCAAAACAGATCGACTGTTTTCAGGTTTATGTCGGTACAGTTCAAGAGTACCAAAATAAGCGGCTTTCCGATGGGGTTGAACTGATCATTCTAGATGAATGCCACACCGTCAGTTACCACAAACAAACTAAAGTTATCCTAAACCATTACCTAGACCCTGTGTGGGCGCTGACACCTACCGTAAAAGTATTGGGGCTAACAGCCACACCAATACGAAATGATTACCACAAAGAGGGTTTCTGCTGGCTATTTCGTTCAGTAGTTAGAACGCCACCTATTGAGTATCTACAGCAGCAGGGTCATTTAGCCCACGATCGGCTGTTTGGGTGGTCAGGTTTGATTGACTACGCACAACTAAAAATTACCAAAGATGACGATTTTAGCACCAAGTCAATCGATAAAGTTTGCGACGATAGGTTTTTTAAGATTTGTGTAAAAACTTATTTAGAGACTTGTCCAGATCGACGCGGCATCTTTTTTTGTTCGTCAATTGAGCGCAGCATCAGGTTAGCCGAAATATTTACCGAAAATGGCGTACCCGCCGCCGCCATTACGGGAAAACACGATCACAAAACCCGTGATCGATTGTTAGAGGAACTGGGCAAAGGAGAACTTAGGATTATTACTAACCCATTCGTTTTTGCAGAAGGAATGGATACTCCTTTTGCTGAGTGTGTGGGCTTTTGCCGCCCTGTTCGTTCGCCTGCACAGCTAATTCAAATGGCGGGAAGGGGAACACGTCTGTGTACTCGTCGCAACCCCAACAAAAAAGATACTTGGATTTTGGATTTTACGGGATCATTTGGCGAAACAAGTAAACGACTAGCAAAGGATTTAGGAATTGTAGATTTTCGGTTAGGTGGACAATTTCCAATCGTTTTATGCCCTAAGTCGATTCAAGAAATTAAGGAGCCATTCGCAAGCGAAAAAAAATGTCCTGGCTGTGGAAAAATGAACAACATTTTTACCAGGGTATGCAAATGTGGTCACGTATTCTCTAATAAAGAGAAGCAATCAGAAATATCAGAAATATCAGAAGTTCCTGACTTTGGAGAATATATCGATCCTACAGTAAGAGGGCTTGTTGCTAAGCTCAGAGGAGAACTTAAAGAGGCTTATGAGGAACGCAAAAACCCAGTTCCCCTGGTAATTGCGTACAAAACAAACAACCTTAAAGGTGTGTACATTCGGGATGAGTGGCTAACAGGATGCATCTACAAATATCAATCTAATGCATTAATAAAGGACTATGAGTCTTACCTGCAAGAAACTATTCCAAATATTACAGCCTCAACAGTACGCCATTGGATTAAGCGTGAATTCGGACGGCTTCCTGAACCGTTACCATGGCGAGAAATATTTGGAGTGAGGGCGAATGCGAAATTGCACGAAGTTGGTAAAGCTTATTTGCAACTTTGCCAACACTACGGCAAGCGTCAAAAAATGCGAGAATTGTTTGATGAAGCGCTTAATCAAGCACAATTAGAATTGAGGTACAAACAGCATGATTAACTTGATATATTTTGTGGGAATAGTGACAGGTGTGGCTTTATTGCTACTGTGGGCTTTTGTTCATTTCAACTTTTTGTGGTTGTTCATCCCCCCGCCTGATCGGTGGTTTGATTAACGATCGGCAAGTATGTGCTACCATGTGATTGGTCATGGATCGATTACTCCAGACCAATCACAGCAGATGTGGGAAACGGCGCACAAGAAAGTATCAGATAGTAACGATTTCCTTAAGTAGCGTTTCAAAAAAGAGCAAGGGGGCGACCGTTCCAAATACAAGTTAAGGTAAAGCGATGAGTAAATTTAGACAACATTTAACGGTAGTGATTGGTGATGACAAAAAGCTATCTGGATTAGAAGTATCTACCCAGATGCACATTGATCCAATAGCTTATCAAGTGATTAATGAGCTATTGGAGGGTTCCAAAAATCACTTACTTGATCCTCAGACAGAGGAATCGCTTCTGCAACAAGTGGAAACCAAATTAATCGAACTCGAACAAACCGGAAATGTATTGGTAATAAACAAACTAAATCATACTTCAGGTTGTATTTCAGAACGATGGCTTGATAAGGAATTTCCTGTAGCAAAGTTATTTTGATGTCAAAAAGGGAGAGAGTTTGATCCTCTTTCCCTGTCAGGATGTCCTAGAATGGGCTTTTGTTCATTTCAACTTTTTGTGGTTGTTCATCCCCCCGCCTGATCGGTGGTTTGATTGACAATCGGCAAGTATGTGCTACCATTGGTTAAGAACATTTAATTTTTTCCTTTTTGTTTAAATCCTGGACACTCGTGTAAGTTGTCCAGGATTTTGTCTATTCGATCTTTTGCAGCTCTAACTCACAATCCCATCCGTTACCGCTCAGCATGTGAATTGCCTTGTAGATGCGATATTTACCATTGTTTTGGGAAGTGTATAAAAATCCGGTTACGGTTATATTTCTCTCGGCATATTGCCACGGTGCGCCTGTCGTCATCAATTTGAGCGTGTCGGCATCATTGTTGAGCCTGTATCTTTCCCCTACACTACGAAAGGTAGCCGATGCGTTGTCCCGATAAAACCCTTCACGATCAAGGTACTCTACCCCGCCGTCTGGGTTGCCTGACGCCGCCCAAAGCGGATTGTCCACAGTCCCCCCATATTTGACATGGACTTGGCTATAGCGCTTGAAAGAGGACGATACAGACTGAATTACGTTCCCTATGTCACTTAAGGTCAAAAAACCCTGTGTTGGCAACTGATTCAATTCTGCAAAACTCCAAAATCGTAGGTACGACCCCCAGATTTGGCAACTATAGCCAAATTGCTGTCCTAGCGTATACAATGCGTTTATGGGGCGGTTAAAGCGGATTTCAACATAGGGGTCAGAAGGATCGCTACGGGTTCCCACTGTGACATCACTAGAGGGATTTCCAGAAAATTGCAACCCGTAGGTATTGACAATTTCGTTTACAAGCTGATTTAATTTGGTGTCACGTCTCCAGATTGGCTCGGTTGAAGATAGCCCACTGAGCCAGTGGTATCCTATCCCTCCAAAAGTTACAATTGATGGGATTTCTTGCCTCTCAATTGTATCAATGGTATGAGTACTGGTGTTTATTTCCTCAGACTCATTCCGATACTTGAATTTAATACTGACAAGCGTGTTCTGCTTGATCAGATCTGACGCCGTTCCCGTGTCATCAAAGGATATTTTTATCTGAGATGGACTGCCATACATTACATCAACAAAGGTTACACTTATTATGTCCTGTCCCAATACTTCGATCAGTTCTACGTTGTTGATAACTAAAGACGATACAATAGGAGATTTAGACATTACTACTAGCAAAAAAAGAAGGGCTGGCAAACGTACCAAAACTAAACCTAGACTAACAGACACGGAACCCGGAACAAAACAGATCGTTCGGACGTTTTCCGTGTCCCCCTTGGTTTGGAAAATTGCCAAAATGATTGGCAATGGCAACGCTTCGCTAGGTATACGGCGGGCGTTGGCATGGTCTGCTGACAACCTGACGGCTGCGCTTACAGTCAATATTAAGTCAAACGCAAACGCAAACACGACCAGGCGCTCGATAAAGTTAACGGACTATCACTTAAAAATAGCCAGCAGACTGTCTTACTTGCCGTATAAGACGCTGCGATATAAAGCTCCCAAAAAAAACAAACAAAACTGGTGTGCAGCGATTAGCCGCGCTGTACTAGGGATGGCGTTATCAGATAATCCTCATTCCGATCCGGTGGAATCTAGCAAAATCAAGGCAACGGCAGAGTTTTTTTTGGTAAAAGGTGATTTTAGCCGCGACTAAAATCACCTTTTAGGACTAAATGGGAATGATTGCTATTCAAGCCGCATCAGATGCTGTAGCCATCAGCCTGATTGAAGCCGATCAAAAGGTAATTGAACGCCTATATATTTGGCTAATCAGTCTTAAATGAAAAAGATAAAAAATTGCCGCCCAATGAAGTGTGGACGGCTAAAAAACACAGTCAACGCTGGTAGAATGATTAGTTCTCAGCTAGTGTAATTTTAGCTGATTTAGCTAGCTGATGCCAATTTAATCTGACTTGCCCAATCGGGTAGCACCTTGTCGGGTTCTATCACCACAAAAAGGCACTTTTTGCTGCGAGATAAAGTAACGTACAACAGGTTATCCTCTTGTTCTGCTTGCCATGGCTGCTGGTTTTTCCAAGTTAAGGGCAAGCTAGACGGTTGAATAATAAACACGCGATCCGCCTCTAGTCCTTTGGCGCGGTGAGAGGTGGACAAAGTGATGGGGCTTGCACTGTCACCAAACAAAGACTCGATCACCTCAGTCAAAGCCTTAACTCCGGCGTCTATATCGCCCTCAAGCGGGTAGCGATCAAATAGAACGTGTAAGGCGTCTATTTTATCGTTTAGGGCTTCTGTAAGCTGCTCTGCATTGTCAAAGCTTTGATAGTTTCGAGTCTTGCTTTCCCGATACTGATTTAGGTACTCAGGAAAATCTAGGAACGTGATAGTGTGATCTAAGCCATTGCCGCGACTTTTGGCTTTTGCCATTATTTTGGCTACTGTCTCAAGCTCGCCGATCAAGGTTTTGCCAATGTCCCGTCCTTTGACTGTTGCGGCAACTCCGTTACTAATCAGTTTGATGCACAGGCTGACCAAGGGCGCGGTTTTACGGCATAAAACTAAGTCGCCCTCTTGGAGGTGGTGTGGGATAACAGTATTCCACAAATCACCTTCCTTGATACAAGCCATTTCGCCATCTGGGTTTTTGTCAAATGCCTGAATTGGGATGTCTGGAAACTCTGACTGAAGTAGTTTAATGTGACTCTGAGGGCATCGGTAACAGACAGAAAGAGGTAATTCTGTGCAGTTAGCCTCCGCTGCGATTAGCTGAAAGCTTTCACAGTCAGCACCAGCAAATCCCATAATGGATTGATTCCGATCCCCTACGTACAATAATCGCCCATGGTTTCCAGTCATCATTAAGCTGAGTTCGCGTTGACAGCTATTAAAATCTTGGCATTCGTCAACAAACAGGAACTTAAATTGGAAATCTTTTTTCCACCAAGGGCGCTCATTCAACCGCCAAACAACTGGGAGCCAAATTTGATCTGCAAAATCAATTATTTTATCTTGTGTCGCTTGCTGTTTGCCGCGCTCTAGTACTAGGGCAAGTGCTTGCCCTAAAGCGGCAAGCTCACCGTTGCTGGTAGCCACATTGTCAAATTGATCTCCAAAGTGGTGGATCATCTGTCGCAGCTTATTGTTGGCATCAGCTTTGGAAAAATCGATCAATTGGAAGCGACAAAAATCTACCAATTTAAGGAATGTCGAGGGTTTGTCTACTAGCGAGCTAGTAACCATTGATCCTGGATGATTGCGATCGCGATCATCGGCATACCCAATCGCTCTACAAATTTTGCGATACTTGTCATTGTCTATGCGCCCCATTCCGGCTGGTGGATATTTATACCCCCTCTTAGCAAATTTACCTAATTCTTGTTTAAGCGCTGCAAAACCCATCGAGTGTATAGTTTTAGTACAGCCGTCCCATCGTTGTCCTAAAGCAGCCGTTAATTTGCCGCGAAGATCCTTGCTGTTTTCGCGCCCAAACACAACCAACCGGACATCGTCCGGCTGCAACTCCTCAAGTTTGGCTAGAGCGATGGCAGCATAAACCAGAGTTGTGCTTTTTCCACTACCTGCGACGGCGTTAACCGCAGCGTTACCTTGCCCAAACAGTACCCAGTCTAAAATACCTTTTTGGTGGTCTGACAGGGGATGTGGTATCCCCAGCAACTCTTGATAATCTATTTCCTTATCACTCGGCTTACCAGGGAACTCGATCACGTTGTTGGGCTTTTGGGAGACTTGCGATAACCGCGTCTGGACGGCTGACTGTAAAATGAGTAGGGCTTGCTCGTCAAGATTTTGTTGAACTTGATCGATCAAGTATTCAAGGCTCCCAAATGGGGGTAATCCCGCCTCTAAATACGCTCTATAGTTTTTGGTGTAACGGTCTATCTGGTTTTCTTCTAGCATGGTGTTTTGTTTTTCCCTATACTTGCAAGCATAGCCTGCAATGCAAAAAAATGTCAACTCCCCTAACTAATTTCGGCTAAGGGAGTTGAAATGGCTAGATTAGCGTGTTTTGTCTGCGGCGAGTTTCTCGTCTTGTATCGTTTGCTCTAATAAATAATCTGGCATTGCGCCCCATATCTCATCAAGAGGTTGCCCATGTAGATATGTCTTGTAATAAGCTATCTTCTTAAGCAGTTCGTTGTATGCACGATTTTGATCCTGTTTCGCCCCTAGCGCGTTGGCATAATACCAATCCCATAACAGTCGGACGGCTAGAGTTTCAACTTCTGGCATATTTAGGCTAATTAATTTGGATTGAGATCCATCGTCAGACGGCTTTATTTCATTCAGCAATTCTTTCACCCTTGGAATAGTTCCTCCTGTTTTTGTTCGCACTTTTTTGACAATAGATCCTTTAAGTGCATCCTCATCGCTAACAGATTGTCCCGGTTGAGGTTGTGTAACTTGAGGTTCTGTAACTTGAGGTTGTGTTGGCTGCGGATTGCCGTAAGTTTCCTGGTTTTCTTTGCTTATTTTTTCGTTAACCGTAACGCCATACTTGCGAATTACTTCATCCCATATTGATGACCAAATTTCAGCTTTTTCTTTGTCTTCATTTTCTGGCAGATGCTTGTCAGGGAATTTTGAGTAGAGTTGTTCGCCGTCACAATAAATATTACACAGCACTACTAGACTTCGACGATCCGCTGGCTCAAATTCAAACCGCAATAATTGACCTGGCTCAATGCCGTCAAGCAACGCTAGGAGCATTACTTTTGTGTGGTTGGCTGGACGATTTGACCGCCCTACTTTTAACTTGATAGGAATTGCATTGTTTCCCGTTACCTCAAGGTCAATGAACAGCATCTCATACCTTCCTTGCCCTAATATAGTATCTTTGTAAACTGAAGCATCGGCAGAAACCCCCTTGAAATACCCTGTCACGGACTTGTACCCACTAATTTGTCCATTTACAGTTAGAACGTTGTTGTTGTTGTCACCACATCGTTGGGGTGACACTAACGTAAACTCTTCCTTGTCTACGTCGAAACCCGTTTTAGACTTAGCTTGGGTTTGATGATCTACCAGCCGTTGTAGTAGTTGGTTATGCTCCTTTTTCAAGTTGTTATTTTCGGTCAAAGCGTTGATTAACGCTTGTAACATTTGAGAGTCCATGGTGATTACTTGTGCTAAATGGTTGGTTGGTTGGCTAGACTAGAAAACTCAATCGGTCAGGTTAAAAATCGTCAATTTTTACGATTTCGTGGGATTCAAAGGTAGTTACAACGGGAATAACTCTGTTGCCAGTGTTGAACTCAAGATCGACGTTAATCAAAGTATTGTTGTCTTCATCAGAAGGTTCTATTCCAATAACTGTCCCCTCCTTGTTTTCTAATCCTCCGGCGGTTTGAATTACCTTAATCCGATCACCTATCTCAAAATTGTCAGATTCGGTTTTAGTTTCCTCGGTAAAGGTAACAGGAAGCATCCGATAATCGTAATTAATCACAGCTTCCGGTATGTTACCCTTAGCGCTAATTATCAGAACGTACCGGATTTTAGAGTCATAGGGATATTCAATTGGGGCATCCTTGATTGATCGGATCTCAGTGCTAATGTCATGGTTGCTAAGCAGGAACTCTGCCCAGCTAGATGCGCCACTAACTTTGGTTTTCGTCTGAAATGGAACCGTCAGAGAGGTGAGGGAGATGTCATCAAAGCTGATTGATTCCCCTTTGAGATTTATCAGATTGCCGTCCACATCTAATAGTGCCTCGGTGTCTACCTTTGGCTCTACTTCTACCTCTGGCTCCGGCTCCGGTTTGATTGACTCTGGTTTAGTTGAGATGACCTTGAGATTGTCTTTAGAGTAATACCCCGTCGATGGGTTCGCCTCATCGCTTTGGAAGCGAAGAATATATGGCGTCTGATGGAAAGATTGACTCTTTCCAGTTATTGTCCCGATGTGACCTACTTTATTGTGCTGTTGTGTTGGGGGATTGATAGGCTCAGAAATAATCTGGCAGATGGTTCCCGGTTCGAGATCGACCGAAGGCTTTATTACATCAGAGATGGGCGGCGCTGGCGCTGGAATTGGTACAGGTGGCAACTCAGAAGCTGGAATTGGTGCAGGTGGTAACTCAGAAGGTAATTCCTCTGATGGTTTATATGCTTCTTTAGCCGCTAGTCGTAACTCCGGCAACTGATTTATCAAGGCATCCTGCAAGACAGCCGTAATTCGGTTATCTTCTTCAATTAAACTCTTGCAATTCTCAATTAATGTCCCGATTCGGTTTCCGTACTCAAGATAGACCTTGATCTGGGATTGTACCCGGCTTAGGCGATTAATTAAATCGCCCTCTATTTGCTTTAATTGCTTAATCTCAGATTCAAACACAGTGCTATTTTTGCCGTTAGATGTGGACATGATTGTGACCTTGTAATGTTAGAATGATGATGGTTAAGACAGGACAACTTTTAGGTAGAGGTGTAGATCCAGTCTATACCTCTTATTTTTTAGATTAGAAGCAGGCGGCGACGATAAAACTCATCAGCAACACGTTCAGCAACATGTTGAGCTTTTGACTTGGACTTGCAACTAATTCGCCCAAGATAATGCGAATCCAACCCGATGCCGTAGTAAATTTGAAAGCTGCAAAAAGGGAACCCGTCTTTTATTAAATAGATTTCTACGGGTTCTCGTTTCAACCCTAAGACCTTTCCTTTTTCCGCTTTAATTATTTCTCGGAAGCTCTCAACATGCTTGCACTTTTTGCCGTGAATTCCGGCTGGACAACTGCATCCATACACGTTATCACCAAAGTGCTTGACGCGGTAACGCTTGGGTTGAAGATATTGCGGTTTGAAGCTATAAACCACCGCCGCTCGTGGATCTTCTATGTCCCCGTAATACTCTAGGCGCGTAGTAGGCTTAGGAGTGGGTTCAATCGGATCTGTTGCACAAAGCCTGTCCTCTAAGGTATTGGGGTTGATTCCGACTGGGAAAAGAAAAATGGCTTGATTCGGCTTTATAAACTGACAACGCCAAAAAGGTACTTTTTCGTTTAAACAATTCCATCCGTATCCGTACCATTGCCAGACTGATACGTCCTGGCAATCATTGTTATATTCAAGAGCTGCCCCCTGAATCCGCGTAGTTGTAATGGCTGTAGCGTTTGCTGTGTTCATTTTATGATGTGCTTTTTGAGTGACATTTTCATCGTATACGATTTTTACAGAAATAACAAGGGGGTAAAAATATTTTTTCATCCTGATGTCAAAACACAAAAACCGTATACAACAAAACACAAAAAACCGTATACAATAGGTAGTGTCGTTACCCAACCAGACTAAAGATGCCTATTAGCCCATATTCAGATTTTGATGCTTCAGCGCAAGCCAAAGTTAAGCAAGTCGTTAATTTGGGGCATTTTGAGAATTGTACTGTTGAACTCTTTCAAAGCTGTCGCATTGCATCCAGCGAGGATCAAGAAAAAGTTGCTGATGGGCTTTATCGCCAAACCAAAAAAGCCCTAGATAAAGTTGTCCAACATATACGAGCTGGCGCACCGTACGCGCTTAAGCTTGAGAAAGATCGCCAACGCGGAACAACAATACAAGAGGAGGAAGAGTTACCGCCAAACAATTTAGATTTGAGCGATCGCGAAATGACGGTAGGGGCAACCGTCAAGCTTACCATCAACCTTGGAGACTATGAATCGATTGCGCTAGAGATCTCCCGATATCAACGAGTAGAAAAAGGGGAGGGTAATGTGGAGATGCTTGAAATTGTTTACCTAAAGTGTAAATTGGCGCTAGAGGCAGAGGAAGATCGCGTCCGTGCCAAATCCCCCTATGCTCAAAATCTGCGGGCAATGCGCCAAAAAGGATTAAAGGCAAGCGGTACATTACCAGATTTGATAGCTGTAACCCACAAAAAGAATAACACTGTAGTAGAAACAGTCGTTTCCTCGACTGAACCCGCAGCGACTAAGAAAATGCCTATTTCCACATCAATCACCTCTACTGAAATTGATGAAGACATCCCGTTCTAAAATGGAAGGGATTTAATACCTCTGTTTTGCCCCACTATTAAGTGGGGTTTTCTGCGTCTGGCGGTCTGGTCTATTCTGCCACCTTCACCTATTCTTTTTATATAAACTACCGGAAGGTGGCAGAGGGTCTAACCCGCTCCTGGTAAGGATTAGGAGTCACTTTTTTGGTTCTGCCTCAGGATGGCGTACATCGCGCTGTACCGCTCTAAGTTTGACGCCATCGAGCAGCCGCCCTATCTGCAAAATCTAGAAACTCGCGATCGCGTTCCTCCAGCGCCTGAATCACTGTGCCTTTTAATTTTTCCAGAAAGTCACCGCCCTGATTGGATAACGATCCATCTATGCGGATCTCCACTGTGTTGTTCGGGCTGTAAATAATTGTTACATCCCTATTAGCGGTATTGCCGATCGAGGTGGGGGAGTTTCCTCCAATTCCCGCTTCCACCTCGCCGCCACTCAGAGTTAAGGAATCCTTAATTGTACTCAGCCCAGACTTAAGAGACTGCATAGCGGGATTTGCCGTCAAGCCTCCGGCAAAATTGATCATAGTTGCCGTTCCTGACGCCGCCAGCGCCGTCAATGGTGAGCTGCTATCCTTTGGTTCAGATCCAGGTAACAAGTTGCGAAGGCGATTGAGTTGCCCCCGAAACCAATTAATCCCCCGATCAAAACCCCCACTAATACCTCGGAAAAAATTATTAATTGCCGCCGATCCTGCATTCCATAATTGAGATCCTAGGTTGTTAGCTGAATTTACAAGCGAATTAAATGCATTACTTGCAAAATTATTTAAAGCAGATCTTGTCGAGGCTAATTGATATTTTATTTCTGTGTCAAGTCGGGTGAAATTAGCTCCGATCGCGCCTAATATTGCCCCAAATGCGCTCGGAACTTGAGATACATTCTGGGGTAAATTTAAAATTGATTGCCCAATAACTTTGGCGCTGATTCTGATCTCGTTTGCCGCTGCATGAACTGGCGCGGGCAGTTTATCCCAGTTGGCGATCAAAATTCCAATACCCGCTCCAAGAGCCACAAAAGCGGCTAAGACTATCGCAACGGGAGCAGAGATTCCTGCAAAGACACCCGCCACTGGCAAAGCAGCTAATTTTAGCCCCCCAATTGCCGCCGTGACCACTGGGATTGCTGCTGATATTGTGGATATGGCGGTTATAACCGATCCAACTGCAATCAGGATAGGCGGGATTATTACTGCCACAACCCCAAGAGCCGTAACGACTTTTAATATGGGGGATGGCAAACTTGCAATTTGTTGAACTACTCCAGTTAGTAGTTGCGTGCCGTAACTCATTGCGTCGAGCAGTCCGGTTTCTGCGATCGCGATCGCTAAGCCCTCCATCGCTGACTGCAACCCCGCTACCTGACCGGATAAACCACCCCCCATGGTTTCTGCCATTTTAGAAGCGCTCCCCTCGGCTGAATCCAGCTTATCTTTAAGCCCTTGTATGGAGGCGGCTCCTTGTCCAACCAAAGCAGCCATCCCTGTGCCTGCCTCTTGCCCAAAGATAGTTAAGATATCAGCCGTTGAAGCGCCAGCTTTTTCTAAGTCGGCAATAATGGCAATCATCGAACGGAGGTTCCCGCTAGAGTCGGTAACGGAAATTCCTAGTTTACTCAAGGTTTCTGTGGTGTCCTTGGTAGGCTTGAGTAGCCGCGATATCGCTCCCCTTAGGGAAGTTCCCGCCATGCTTCCTTGTATCCCCGCATCGGATAGTTTACCAATGATCGCGCTGGTTTCCGTCAATTCCATCTTTGCGGCTTTTGCGATCGGGGCGACATATTTCATCGCCTCCCCAAGTTGGCTGATGTTGGTGTTTGCTGAGGTGGAAGTTTTTGCTAAAACATCGTTCAGCAAATTTATTTGAGACGCCTCCATCCCGTAGCCAGTGAGGATGTTGCTGGAGATGTCTGCCGCTCTTGCTAAATCTAATTGTCCAGCCGTCGCCAAGTCTAAAAGTCCGGGCATGGCGGTCATCACTTCGTTGACCTCAAACCCCGCCATAGCTAAAAAACTCTGAGCATCCCCCGCTTGTTTGGCGCTATAGCGAGTAGTTGTCCCCAACTCCATCGCCTGATCTTTGAGTCTGGCAAAGTCCGCCTCGGTCGCATTTGAGACTGCTTTTAGGCGGTTCATGGAGTCTTCAAAGTCACCCGCGATTTTTCCCACCGCCGCGAAGCCTATCCCAATGGGAGCGGTTGCCATGGCGAGAGATTGCCCCATCCCGGTGACTCTAGCGCCTGCATTCTGGATTCCCTGCAACGCGCCTGTTCCAACTAGCTGCAACCGTTGAAATCCACTGATCGCGCCGCGCACTTCAGCATCTACTCGGATTGTCTCAACGGTTGCCATGTCTTGCTTTTTCTTTTTCTATTTGGGTTTGTTCATCTTGATAGGCAGACCAAAGAACTGACAGCCAGAATATTGCCTCATCAAAATCTCCCCATTCGTTCATATCGTTGATTGTGTATCCGCCCCACTTTAAGAGCCGGATAAGGTCGGGCGGGGAGGGAAGCGCAAAACCTTCCCGCCGCCCTTGAACTTTCCCCCTTTCAGGGTAAGAGTAAACCGCGTGGCACAAGCGGCAACAACTTCAAATCCTATTCCGTCTTGCTGCACTGTGTTCTCAAAATCGTCATCTGTGATGAGTTTTCCGTCTACTAAAAAGCCCATCTTGATAACTTTTTTTAGGGCGGCGCTTAAGTTCCTTTGTGCTTCAGACTGGTATGCTGTTAATAGGCTTGCGCTACCGGAACGAATGGTGATCCGCCGCTCTAGTTGGGTGTTTATTGACTGTTCTGTATTGTTGCTTTCCTCACTTTCCTGGACACTGATTGGCTGTTCTGTATTGTCGCTTTCCTGAACACTGGCATTTACAAAAACAGAAAAATCCGCAGAATCCTCGAATATTTGATCGTCATTGCAAATAATATCCTGCGACATTTTCGACATTGTAAAAGCGTCTCTTTCAAAAGCGCTTAACTCTTTCCAGTCTTGAATTACAGTTTTTCTTACTTCTGAATTTGGACTAAGTATTTCGTTAGGATGCTTAGGTATCCACACCCACGGGAAAAACTGAAAAAACAACCATTTAGATGCGCGATCGCTATTGCCGTCAGTCTCTTTGTGGTAATTAAACTTTAAGTAGTCGTTTCCAACTAACTCTCTGCCAATAAGAATCTTGCCGTTAATTTCGACGGTACTTATAACCCTTGTTTGAGAAGCGTTTTCGATCTCTTTGTAGGGGTCTACCTCCCGCTCAAGCGGTACTGAATCAGGCTTGCCGAATCCCTTTTGCTGGTTTAGATGTTGTATCATTCTATCCATCCTTTCTTAACTGTCCAATGGCGGGTTTTTCTGCCATCATTTAATCTATAGTCGTTAACCTTCATCATAAATCCATAGACGGCGTAGTCGCTACCGTTAAGCTGACCAGGCACAGCCGGACTTTTTACTACAATCCCTTTCATTGTATGAGTGACTTCTATTATTTCTCCTGTGGTTATTTCATTCATCTCCATAGTTACTTGAGCTGTTAGTGGACGCTGACTTTTTTCAGCATCTAGGAAAATGTCGGTTATCTCATAGTTGTAAGTCTCCAATTCCCCGCTAAATTCAGCGGGATTATACCCCTCGATCCTGGTAGTCTTTCCTCGCTGCCCAAAAAATTTCTTTTCGGAAGTTTCTAGCTCTATGATGGACAAGGTAATGGAGGTAATATTACCCTCCACATCAACAGGGTTCCCTTCATAGTCAATAATTGTTAGGAGTTTTTCGTCTCCTTTTGTCTGGAAATATTTCATAATTAACTCCCTATGGATAACTGAACATTAAAGTGGATTCTCTGGGTAACAGAGCCAATAACATACTCTACTTCAAAATACAAATAGTTTTCTTGGTAGTTAGAAAGTTCAGGGATAAAGTTGACCTTAATGTTGTACTTATTTAACCCTTCCCGACAACTTTCCTCAACGTTTCTCCCGTTGGCAACGTTAGCCGCTCGATATAAAAACTTAGCTGCTCGCGATTCCAGAACAGAAGCAATATAATCCCGAAATGGGATAGCGTGCAAAAAGCTAAGTAAACTTTCTTCAGACGGATAAAGAGTGTTTCGAGTCCCCCAAAGTACAAGATCGCTGCTAATTGTTTGATCATCAGGGGCGGTCTGAACACTGTTTATAATGCTAATCCGATTAAGGGTAACAACCCCCGTATCTGTTATCCGCTCATTGTCAGACTCATGATCGGTTGTTGACAATTTCATCGGCTCAATGACCTCAGAAACCCCTAATAACTTTTGCCCTCCTGGACTCATTGATGGATCGTTATGAAATTGCTGGGCAAATGCGCCAACTAGGTGATACTTGAGCGGCTCGACTTGAGCCACGTAATTTTTTTCCGGATCATCCTTATCCTTTACGTGTCCGTAACAGAGGATTAATCTAGAGTTTTTTGTCGCCCATCCCACGTCAGATTCCGCACTACGGGAACTTTCTACATCTGCAACGGTTGCAGTTGGATAATAGTTTTCGACGTAGGTACTATTAACCTCCGTCATCAACTCAGTAAAATCCGTTATCCACTGAATATGAGTGTTGTCAAGAAAAAGGGAATCATTGCAAATTAAGGCGGCGATAGGATTCGCCCCGTAATGAGCAAAAACCGACTTTATCAGGTGCAAGCCCGTCCTCTGTGGTGTTTCCAACCCAATAATTGCCTGGTCATAGTCCGCTATCTCTTCCGGATAAGTTACCCGGCAACAGATAATGCGTTGGCATCCGTAGCGTTGTAAAATGCCTACAGGTAGAGCAAATTCGTTATTAGTTAAATCCTCCCCGAACAGCCTATTTGCCGTGCTTGGCTGATCTATCAACGTTAATTTATTTACTGGAAAATCTGTCGTGGCATTAGGAGCCTGCCCAATTAAAAAAATCGGTACTTTGTTTTTGTTGCCAATATTAGACCAGGTATCCTGTGCCGAAAAATTAAAGCTAATCCCGATGTTTAGTGTATCTGAGTTGTTCATTGTTAATGTTACAGGCATATTAACCAGCCTCCACCTCTGCTATTACTTCGTCGTTATTTTTAAACAACATCTTTAATATTTCTGGTAAATCCTCCGGTAATGGATCGCGCTTATGTATTCTACTAGAAAAAGAGAATTCTAACTCAGCCTCCCATACTCCCTGACTACTATTTAATTCTGTCAGTTCATACCGCTCAAATGCCAATCCAGAGATTGCCGGACTAGGTAATTTATAGCCTAAAAACCATGATTTAATTAGCTGAGTAACGGCGGTTATAGTACCTTTGACTGAAGTGGTTTTATAACTTCTTTGCTCCAACCGAATAAGTAAGATTAATTTTCTATTTTCATCTTGATAAGGCTTCCCGTCGTTGTATTCTTCTCCAGTAGATGAAGGAAAAGAAATAATGATCGATTCTCTAAATTCTTGCCGTCCAGATAACCCGAATGCGATCTCTGGCAACCCGGATACTTTTACTTTATCTTTTAGTGGTTCCGCTAGCGGCTCTAAACGTTCCCGCAAATCGGCTTCCCAGGCGTATTCGCTGATCACTTCATCTGTCATCGTCCCCGTCCTCTAATGTAACCCCTAATCACCTTTACGGCATAGTCAAGAATTTTTTGATTTAAGCCGATCAGTTTCCGCTGAGGCATTTTGCTAGTACCTTTTTGGTGATATTGAGCGTAGGGAATAACTACCCTAATCTCAGCGAATTTATCAGTGTAAATTATCCTGATAGTCGTCCACATTTTGCCCGTAGCGGTTAATATTCTGTCGGGGTATCCCCTTAACCGCTTATACCTCAAGGTGGACGGGGCAAGTGCTGCCCACTTCTTACCATCTGGATCAACTTCCTGGATTGATCTCTGTATGAGATCATCGCGCATAAAATAAGCCACCCCCCTAAAAGGTGGTTGCAAGTTGCGAAACTTTCTAAGATTCCCACCTACCATATCCTTCAACTGTCTGCCATCGGTCTGAACTGAAATCATGCGATTTTAAATGAGTTCCTGTAGCTGATTTCCATTAATGTTGCAGGTAGTTCCTGTCCGATTAAAGGCGTTATTATTGGGTGCGTTGAGCTTCTGAGTATTCCACCGTCAAGCCTTATCGTTATTTCCTGTTTTTGGAGATTGCCATTTTCATCTAGATAAGTTTCAGGCTCCCGCTTTTTGTTTAGGTAAACCAAAGTCCCGTGATTACCAGGAAATAGGTAATGCGGTAGGGTTTTCTGCTCGATGTCATTATCTACCGCTAAAATGGTAAGTTTTGCCGCGCCAGTAAACCTGTCACCGTAGTGGGATTGGGTAGGGCTTCCGCTACCAGCATCCGCAGTAACGTTTACTCTGAGCGTGACAATCTCGCCCGTCACACGAATGGTTCCGGTTTCGCTTTCTTGCCCGTCAGCGCCGCTCCTAGTGAACGTTGCTATTGCTTGCTGAAATATTCCAGGTAGATCTAAAGGGGATTTAGGCATTGCTACTTTTCCGCTTGGTTTGCTTAGGCTCAGCATCAAGATTAGATACAAGAGCAGTCAGTTGAATTAGTCTTTCTTTTGCAGCATTTTTTACTGCTTCTGAAGTAGACGGCGATCCAATTACATCGCTTAAATACTTGTAATCTGTCACGTCGCGAATAACACCATCAATAATGGTGCTATCGTCATAACCTAGTAACTCTTCTATAGAAATCAAGCTCCAAAGTGGAGACCTTAGATATTCTTTGCTTATGCAATCAGAATAAGCTTTTTGTTTTAGGAGTTGCTGATGTAACTCAGGCGAGATATTAGCAGTTTCGTTGTGTCGAAAAGAGATAAAATTGCCCCCATCTACAGGGAACTCTAAATGGCATTTATGAGGATGCTCGTTCGTTAGTAACATGGCTTAAGTATTTGGGTAGTCGATTGCTAATTCTAGTCCTTCGTGTTCTACTATTAACTCGCTGGTAGCAGCGTAATAGATCTGGGATTCGCGAATACTAGACCCATCAATTGGTAGCCTATCGAGCGGGTGAGCGCATCGCCCGATTTGGGGCTGTCGTGTCCCAAGCTCATCAGGACTCAGGGGGAGATCGCATTGGATAATAATTCGGTTTTTGTTGGTTCCCGGTTCATGTATTTTGAGTTTTTCTAGCCAGAAACTATTAAGCTCTAGGATTGGATGGATTGACTTTAGGTAGGTTGGCGATTCTGGCATGAGTTGCCGCTGTAACCGCGACGCCACCGTTTCTACCCCTCCAACTCTGGTTTCAGGAGACGCGAATATCGGCTCCTCCAAAGCGGGAACCATGGATTCTGGAATCAATACCCGGATATTTTCGGGTCTAATCAGCCCGTCCATTCGGAACCGATTGATGTAGCGAATTATTTTGCGCCACAACGCGATGCCCTCTAACTGGTTTAGCGAATCAGGTTCTTGGATTACAGGCATTCCCACGGCGCGAAATAGCCCATTAAATATTAATTCTCCTGTGGCTGTGCCGTCGCTTGTTTTCCCCGCCAAAATCAAATCGTGCAGGTACGTTTTAATAGCCGTGTTTGCAATAACAGCGCTAAATTGCTGCCAATTTCTTGCTGGGAATATAGGGTGTTTAGCAGCAAATCGGTGCTGCTTTGTTTCAAACCAGTCTCGCTGAGTAAGAAATGCAACAACAGTTGTATTGAATGCCATCCCGCTGATAGTCCAGTCCCCAACGGGTAAATCCATCGAAGATCTGTGCCATTCGACAGCCTCCCCGCCACCCTCAATAAAGGTTGAGATAATCGAGCTTGCGCCAATTTCTAGGGTATTGTCGATTTTATGAAGCGCTCCTGCGCCGTTAACCGCCCACCATTTCCGGTTAATATTAGAAACTAACCCCGGTCTAAATTGGGATGTTTCTAAATTTGTGTAGTGGCTATTTCGCCCTTGTCCAAATTCAATAATATTTTGTGGCATTTAAACCTCTTTTAGCTGTGGAACTCTGTACCAAGAGAAAAGTTCATAGGTATCAAATACACGTCCGCACCACCTACTTGAAATGGCAATTTTTGCGCGTTTTTTGAATTTTGTGACCCCAAGAATTGACTGTTTGAAAGAATCCAGTCCCCTGTTTGTATCCGAGGATCGCCAGTCGCTGTTAGCATCTCTTGTATTTCTGTGGGGTGGAGGGCAACACTAAACACCACAGGGACTCCTAGCAACTGACTCTTGTTTGCCGTCAGATCCTCTGCCGTCAGACCAGAGACAATGCTGTATACATCTCCCCGAATCAATACATCTAAGCGTGCTGGCTGTTGATTTGGATTCGCTACCGGGTCATAAGCGGGAACAGACCACCGCTTTAAATAGCCGTCTAAATCATCAAGTTGCTGGTTGTTGTTGATGACATCTAACTCGCTCCCCATGCTTCCCAACTCAGAAGGAATGGCTATCCCCATAACTCTTGAGTTATTATCAGCTCCTACAATGGGCGACACGCAAATTAAGTCCGGATTGTTGGCGGCAAAAGCCTTATCCTCGCTCGAATGAGCAAGCGTAACGGGAGAACCATACCAGATAGGCTTAGGAGAGGCATTGACAAAACCGCCCCCAAAGTGCGCCTTAACATCCCAAGTCCTGCCCGTTGCTCTAGCTCCGGGATAAACGACTCGCTTATTATCAACATCGAATTTAGGTAATCTAATCATATTGGGTCTAAACTTTACTTACAAAATGACCGTTAGCCGTGCCGTCTTTTATTGTCGCTAGCCGCGCTCGCTCCCATTGGATGTCATCAGAAGCATCGATATTCATCATTTCGTCACGCGGATCAGTTGATGTCTTAGTTTCTCCAGCAAACATATTAAACTGCTGGTCAGTTTTGTCAATGGCATCCTGCCTTGCTTGATCAGAATTAGTGTTAGAAGTAGCGGCGGGTTGTCTACCAGCATTTAATGTGGATGGTTTCACCCGTCGCCAAAGGGTCATCGCTTTTGCGCTGTCATAAACAACCTGATCAGAGTCGGTTGAATCTGCTCTAAACTCTTCATCTTTAACTCGATCGGCATCTTCCCTAGGAGGGTTGTAAATCTCGTTTAGGTAAATACTTAATAACTCTGGCGATGTACGCTCATACAATTTTTTTGTGTTGGAATCGAGTTTGATATTTCTCTTATTTAGCAAAGGCTCTAGCTCTGACAAAATGGCAAGCCTGTCAGCTACTTCCTGATTAATTTGAGCGGTAATTTGGGCGCTGTCAATATTGGGAGTGGACGCAGCTTGCTCTTTGAGTGCCTTGTTCTCATCCTCTAATTCTTGCGCTTGCTCCTCAACCCCGTCTAGGTCACTACGAACAGTTGCAAGTTCAGCCTCTAAAGTCTGAACTTGTTCGGTTAAAGCATTATTATCAGCCCTCAGCTTCCCGTTTTCCGTGTAGTAGGTATCGTGCCTATCTCGCAATCCAACCAAGGCGTTCTGTTGGTCTTTTCTCAATCCCCCTACTGGAATAGAGTAGGTTATGCCATTTGTGTGTTCGACGGCTAGCGAAACCGCGTCAGAATTAATTTGATCATCCATTGTTTTAGTCGATTTATAAATATCTGGACGGCTAAAAAGCCACAGTTTTGTCTCTAGTACAGGCTCGGATACTTGCACGACATTACTGTCAAAGCGCATCCCGATGTCATCACCGCCACGTCCTTCCCCACGGCACAACGGAAAAGCGTAGTGATCGTTGATTGAGCGTATCTGTTCTTGATGGTCTTGGCGCTGAATCAAACGTTTTACTGTATAGCAGGGGCTTCCTTGGGGGGCTTTTCCCGCTTCGATCGTCTGATCCATCAGCTTGACGGCACGGGCATCATCAACACTTGCCATAAAGACCAAGGTGTCATCTGCCACATCCCGCTTAAACCGGGAGTCCAAATGTCCAACCAACAACCCGTCCTGATTGCCGTTGTACTTTCCCGATGGCGGGTGGTACAAGCAAACAGGAGATCCCTTGCAAGAATCAATGTAATCCCGGTTGAACAAACCCTCCTCTGAGACTTTCTCAACACGAGTTGAAAATTGACCATCTTGATTTACGGACGAATATTTCAACCCTAGTCCGACCTTTCCAATCACGACCGGGACAAAATATCTTCCGGTAAGGCTTTTGTAAGCCGCCATATTTAAATCAAATGAATCAATCCGCAACATATTCTCCATGCCTATTTTTACCATAGTGTTATTATGAGTTGTGTAATTTTGAGCCAAATTGATCACAAATGTTGAATATATGCACACATACTGAAATAAATTGCTACAAAAACTCGTGGGAAAGACAAGGCGCATTGATACGGCAACTAAGGGTTGCTAAGGGGTTAACCCAGCAAAACTTAGCGACAACCTTACGCTGCTCTCGGTACACTTTATCTAGGTATGAGCGTCGAGGTTGCAATGATTTTAAGGTTGTCTGCCAAATCGCCAGCCTGTTCGGTGTCCCCGTTGATGTATTTCGCCCCTAACCCCCCGCGATCGCACCCCCACAGCCCACCTTGATCAAGTGGGTTTTTTCATGTTTACTTTAATCTACGTCACTTTGAGGCAGAATCAGAAAAACAGTCCCTAAACCCGCTCACCGTAAGGGTTAGACCCTCTGCCACCTTCGCCTATTCTTCTTAATAAGTACTGCCGGAAGGTGGCAAACAGGAGTCAATCTCCCATGGGCGTGATAGGCTGAATTAATGCTGATAATCGCCTCCCCTACCCCCACCCCGATAACGCGCTTGTTGTGGCGTGGGGACTCTGTGTGGAGAGAAGATTACAACAAGAATCAACCCCGTGACAGTCGTGGGCGAT
>JGI11783J13700_1112789_pt1 | contig 26016 bp, 20 predicted proteins | sample ElkSlonscriptome_6_FD_13700 | JGI IMG/M metagenome (IMG submission 13700)
CGGCTTTTAAAATCTCACGAGGACAGGCTAATGTCTGTGTTGCTGTACCAACTGAGATGAGTTTAATCCCCAATAAGTGATTTTTCACATCCAACAGTAATACAGCAAAACGTTCCTGAGTTTGCCACATTAACTCATGACTGAAAGCCGCCGCCGCCGCCATGGGACTATCAATTATAGTGCCTTCTGTGGGGCGAGACTGAAAGGCGCGTTTTCCCAGTTCAATGGCGGCTAGCATCGTGGCAGCTTTGGCGGGTCCGACGCCATGGATACGCATTAACTCTTGAGGGGAGATATCTCGCAATACCGCCATAGGATCGCGTTCATCTTGACTCAATTGCTGCAAAATATATTGTCCTAAACCTACTGCCGAAAGTTTACCTTTCCCCTGACCTGTGGCAAGTAAAATAGCAATCAGTTCCGCTGTCGCCAAATTTTTGGCACCGATCGCCATTAATCGTTCCCGTGGACGTTCGCTAGCAGGAATATCGGCAATTCTAAGGCTATAGGTCATAACGCTACCCCATCACTCCGGGACAAGTCGGTCATTATCAGCTTCGGTTTAATACTTACCCGTTGGTATTCTTGAAGGCTCCAAGGCAGAAGGCTCTTAGGCAGAAGGTAAGTAGTAAGATGGCAAGGTAAAAGTCAAAAATCACTGTCTAGACGGACATGATATCATGGCTGAGATTTAATTGCTATATTAATAGAATTTTGCACTCAAATTCGTCAAGTTAGGCGATTAGTGATTGGGGATTAGTGATTGGGGGGTGAGGTCTGACCCGCCATTAACTGTGGTCTTTTCACCCTGAAGGGGTGACTGAAGCGATACTCTAACGATGATGTAGATTGTGGAGGAGTTCTATATCAACATATCGCTTATCTCCAGCATCTCCAGCGAGAACGGTAAAGGGTTGATCGGGTTCTCCGAAATGATTTAACACGAGTACCGCCTGGGTAAAATCTTGGTCTTTTGTATAATTGTTGACTGTAATGAGTGTCGTGATACCTGCTTGTGTAGCCGCCATTAAACCCTGATCAGAATCTTCGATCGCTAAACAGTCTTGGGGTGGCAAATCCATTTGCCGCAGTACATAGTTGTAAATATCGGGGGCGGGTTTTTTGGCTGGGACGATATCACCCGCCGCGATCGCGTCAAACCACGCCGGACTCTCATCCCCTAGGGTATGCTGCAAAAGCGCAGTTACATTAGTCGGGGCGGTAGTGGTGGCGATCGCTAACCGAATTCCTTGCGATCGCGCCGCTTTAATTAATCGTTGCACACCAAGACGTAGGGGGATAGAACCCGTGGTGATCAGTTGGCGATAATGTTGAGTTTTTGCCCGGTGCAGATTAGCAATGAACTCGTCGAAATTGCTAGGAGGTTGGAAGTCGGGGCGATATTGGTTTAAATAATAGCGGATACGTTCTTTCCCCCCAGCCACCGCGAGTAATTCACCATAGAGGGAAACAGACCAATTCCAATCGAATCCAGCTTCAGCAAAGGCGCGGTTAAATGCTACTCGGTGTCCCTCTTGTTCGGTATTGGCTAACGTCCCATCAACGTCAAAGATTAATGCTCGAAGTTTGGTCATTGATTATTGGTCTTATGTCTGATGTCAGCAACTATACCGACATAAGATGTAAACACGCAAGCGGCTTTTGGAAACGAACACAACCTTGTTCTGGGAAAAGATGCGGAAAAAAGTTGTAGGTTTGCTTGACGCATGTTACCCAACAGAAACTAGGGATCAAAGCCCTGACTACAAGCCGAATCTAATCCATTAAATTAGGTGTGCCATGCCACTACCGATGTCTTGCACGCTTGCTACCCCCGCCGCCTGAATTTGACCGACTTAACACCAATCAGATTTAATAGGGGACAAGCATTAAGGTCAATCAGGCAATTTGAGATGATTCTTCGCCAACTGATAGCATTCCTAGTCGCGATCGCTCTATTCGTTCATCCTCTATCTGCTCAAGCGGCTGACTATCCGCCTCCCTTATCCTACAGTCACGCCCAACTCACAGGCAAAGACTTTTCCGCTCAAAATTTACAGACGGCTGAATTTGCCAATGCCAATTTACAATTAAGTAATTTTGCCTATGCTGACTTGCGAGGTGCTATTTTTAGTGGTTCGGTGATGACGAATGCCAATTTGCACGGTGCGGATTTAAGCTATGGTATGTTAGATCAGGCAGATTTGACGGGAGCAGATTTAAGTGATGTGATTTTAGTCGAAACTCTCTTACTTGGATCAGTGTTTGATAATACATTAATTACGGGAGCTGACTTCACTGATGCCCTTCTAGACGGCGCACAACTGAAACACTTATGTCAGCAGGCTTCAGGGATTAATTCTAAAACGGGTGTAGCCACAAACGATTCTCTCGGTTGTTCTTAATGTCTGTGTACAGGCTTGTCATTCCCCTGCGTTAAAGATTTGTTGTGCTGTCAAGTTCAACTCTGGGAATGTTGGGGATTCGATGAGGTTATCTCCCCTAAACTGACTAACCTGGTACTCACCCTCAACTAGCTGGTAGATCGAAAAAGTGGGTGGCTTTGGATTGCCAATAAACCGTCTACCGCCTAACCCCAAGTAATCAACAATCCAATATTCTGGAATGCCCATTTCTTCATAATCCCTGGCTTTGGTCAGGTAATCGTCTCGCCAGTTGGTGCTGACCACTTCTACTGCTAGTTTGACTGACTTTCCCTGGGAGATAGTTGATGATTTCTTCCACAGTGGCTCATCGTGCAAGGCGTCTTTGTCCAAGACTATAACATCGGGCTGATAACCTGATGGAATACTAGGAGGTTTAACGAGGTAGGTTCTAGGAATGAAGTAGCGGAGGCTTTTGCGATCAAGTTCTACATTTAGCTTGCGGTTGAGAAAAGCGGCAACCTCTTCGTGGTCTCCAGTTGGATTCATCTCAACTATGACTCCCTCATACAGTTCATAACGCCCTCGTCCATCGGGATACCACGCCAGAAACTCTTCAAATGTTAATAGTTTTAGTACAGACTGAATCATGGCTTAAGCTCCTATCTCGGTCAAAAAATCCATCCCCTTGTTGAACAAGTCTTCCTCTGTTTCAGTGTAGCGACTCGTTTGGTTTTGATTAAACCCCAGAAGTGGAAATTTATGTAACCCAAATCAATTGACCAATCTCTCAGTATGCACTGAGCAGACGCGATATTGTACCTGAGAAAGAAGCATAGGTTCAGAATTCAGACTAAAGTAGTATACAAATCGTTATAAATACCTGCTCTGAGGAGAAAAATTCATGCCAGCCCACGCTTTTACTTCCACCTTGAGGAAACTAACCGCCTGTTTAGGTCTAGCCAGTCTCGGTACCGCGATCGCACTACCCGCCAACAGCGTCACCGACTCCCCTCGTCTCTTAAAGGCAGAACCTGGACTCCACCTGATCGCTCAACGGGGTGTGAGCAATATAGCCGATGAACTCGAAACCGCTAACGACGCTTTCTCCACCCTGACGGCTGCAATCAAAACCGCCGGACTCACCTCAGCACTAGCTGGGAGGAGACCCATTACCATTTTTGCTCCCACCGATGAAGCCTTTGCTGCTTTACCAGAGGGAACTGTGGCAACGTTACTTCAACCCCAAAACCGATCGCGATTAACTGAAATCCTCACCTATCATGTTGTTCCCGGTAACATTAACACCTTTGGCTTAACTCCTGGTTCGACCTTGCGGTTAACCACTCTAGCAGGTAAACCCGTAACCATACGAGTTAGCAATGCTAGCGAAGTTTTTGTCAATGATGTACCTGTGATTCTGGCAGATATTCCTGCCTCTAACGGTATGATTCACGGAATTAGCGGGGTTCTATTACCCTAATGGAGTAGGGGCTTGGTTACCAAGCCCCTACTATCGTTTTTTACCCCCCTATCTAAACCAAATGACTCAACCAAGGACTCACTTCCACAGACAAAAGTTGACCAAGCTGAAGCAACTGGCGTAGTCGGATAATAGTCCAAGGATTTGCCGCCGTAAGCTGCGCCTGATTGTGCCCATTCTTTTGGTCACTCAGGCGTTGGGCTTGAATCGCCAGTTCACACTGCGGCACGATTGATGTGTGTAAACAGTTGAAATAGAGTTCCTGACAACGGTCTAACGCTAAACCGAGGCTTAACCGATTGCCAATCTCAATCAACCGATCAATCTGGCGGATATCCTCGCCGAGGGTATCGGGATCACCCTCATGCAAAAGTTGCCACAGCGATCGCCAAATTAATGTCTCCAGAGTTGGCTTGGCTTCTGGGATATTCAGATGACAGCGTAGGTGTCCCGCTTCTATGGCGATCGCTTCCAGTTCGGCTATCTGAGCGTTGATAGCTTGGGGATCGCTCACCTCCATGTCTAAAGCTTTAATCGCAATTAGGCAACGGTTGGATAACGCAATTTCTGCTGCCACTTGTAATTCTTTCGGTACGGGCAATTCATCCCGATGGAAAGCCATCAGCACGCCATAATTATCCCGGTACATCTGGTTATACAGCTGATCTAATCGGGTCAGGGTTTCCTGACTAATTAGCTGCATAATCCGTTGCCGTTCCTCAGCAAACAGATTCTGTAAACTAAACGACTGCTCACCAAACATCTGATTCATTGCCAGAATCGTATGGGCAGCACTGGCTTGCTTAAGGGCATCAAAAATCTTATCCCTCAACTGGGTATATGCCCGACGTCCGCTAAAGGGTTGGATACAGCAGTGGAAGTCCCAGCCGCCGATATGGAGAACGGCAAAGACCAATTCCATATTTTCCCAGGTAATCTCCGACACCAGTCGCAATTGACCCACTGCCAATGTTAGGGAACCCATGCGTTGAAGTTGATAGTCAAGCTGGTGGGCTTCGTAGCAGTAGAGGCGTTCTTGTTGGGAATAGTTGGTAAATAAGGAACTAATCGCGTAATGTGCAGCAACTTGTTGAAAGGTAATTTGCGACGATACAACCAGTTGCCGATAGACCCCATCCCCGGTTTTAAAGCAGTCTACATTACTCGGTGCTACAAGTAGGCGATCCAAGAACCCTAGCTCAAGCTGGATACCCGCCACCTCCCCAGCTAACTCCAACGCCCGTGCTGCATAGCGTAAAATCTGTACCCCTTCTGGACGGGAGATTTCCTCAAAGAACCAGCCACAACTGGTATACATCAGCATGGCGTGGCGCTGCATTTCCAACAGCCGCAGGGCATCGATTTGGTCGGTGGGAGAGAGGGGCGCAACGCTGTGACGGTTCAGAAATTGCTTCACATTGTCCAACGAGCGATTCTCGTTCCGAGACGATACGCGATCGCGCAATACCTGGATATACTCATCCCGCGCCGCCCAAGGATCACGGAAAAACTGACGCCCCCTCTCGTCATACACCGGAATCAACTGATCCCGCAGCCAGTTCAAACTTTCTCGCAGGGGACGCCGCCATTTTTGATGCCAACCCCCGCCGCCACCACAGCCGCAGTCATCTTGCCAACGGTTAACGCCGTGGGAACAACTCCAAGCGGTTACGGGTTTGAGAATCACTTCCCAAGTGGGGGGACTGATGCTGAGATAATGAGCAAAGTTGGTCACCGTCCAGTTACGGCGGGGAAAGACTTGGGTAAAAGCATGGGCGATACACATTTCCGTGTGGCGTTTGTGATGTCCAAAGGTTTCCCCATCGGTTGCCACACTGATAATCTGGGAGGGACGGTGATCCCCATGAATCGCGATTCCCAGACGACCCGCAAAATGTTCGGAACTACTGAGAACATCGCTAAAGCCCATATCCCGTGAGATGGGACCGTCGTAGAAAAAGATGTCGATAAATTCACCGTTTTCGAGGAAACAACGGTAAGGGCGGCTGGGATCGATCTGACCCCCACCCACTTCATGCCATTTAGGATCAGGATTGTCTTCGGTTGGCAAAATCCGACAGCGTTCAGCTTGGGAGGGTGCGAGAATGATAAACTTAATCCCTTCTGCCACTAACACTTCCAGGGTGGGGTAATCTACCGCCGTTTCCGCCAGCCACATCCCTTCGGGATCACGACCAAAGCGAGAGCGGAAATCTTCCATTCCCCAACGGATTTGGGTGTATTTATCCCGTTCATTGGCGAGGGGAAGAATGATATGGTTATAGACTTGCGCGATCGCATTGCCATGACCGTTGAGCCGTTGACAACTCTTGTGATCCGCCTCTATGATTCGCTCATACACTTCCATGTCGTAGCGTTCCAACCACGACATCAGCGTCGGACCAATATTAAAGCTGAGATATTCAAAGGTATTAACGATCCCCACCACTTCGCCGTAACCATTTAACACCCGAGCAAAGGCGTTGGGGCGATAGCATTCGTGATGAATCCGCTCATTCCAGTTATGAAACGGAGCCGCCGAGGGCTGACGTTCAATCGTATCCAGATAAGGATTTTCACGGGGGGGTTGATAAAAATGCCCGTGAACAGTTACGTAGACGCCCCTAGCTGTCTGTAGGGGATCATGGTCTCGCCCAACCTCCTCAGATAAGGTAGGGATGGGATTTGCCGCAGCTTGTGAAGCTGAAAGTTCAGCAGCAGAAGTCATTTAGATCACCAAATTCCACAGAAAACGTAGTCAGACAGATTCCCTTACTCTAGTCATTTTCGCTCTTGAGTAGGGATAAGTTGAGAGATTCGCTAAACGAATTTTGGGTTGGAAGCTAGCCATTTCAGTAGAGAACGCCAGCTCGGTATAAGTAGTCGGACAAAAGTAAAGTTAACGGTGAGGATTGTCATTCGTCATTCGTCCTTTGTCCTTTGTAAGGATTTGACTCTCCTTCTCATTTCTTAGTACAGTGTACGGAATGTATACGCAGATCCTTAGAAAAAAGCATTGACACCAGTGGCTAAACTTGCATTTAGGGATGAACGTGTAACAATCTGTCCCTTCAGTTTTTTATTCAACCGCAAGATTTACTGAAAATCGATAAAACTTCATATAACGTTGCGGTCAGTTCACAAAACTTAGACGCACTATAACAACTCTTGCCGATTATTGCACATCTTCCTGGGGAGATGGGGGAGATGGGGGAGATGGGGAAGCAGGGGAAGCTGGGGGAGCTGGGGAAGCTGGGGAAGTTAACTCAAAACTCTACCTTACCTATTGCCCATTGCCTGTTCCCTGTTCCCTGTTCCCTAACCAATGACAAATCCTAATCCTGACCGTTAACGTAAATCTGTGCCTCTTTGCTGGTTCTTATATGCTGAACAAAAACACGATTCTGTCACTGTTGTTACTTTTTGTCCCCATTTCCATCGCCGCGCATTTTCTGGAATGGGGATCAGCTATAGTGTTTATTACCTCCTGTGTGGCGATCGTTCCCCTAGCGGCGTGGATGGGAACGGCGACGGAGGAAATTGCGGTTGTAGCAGGACCTACCTTTGGTGGGTTGCTGAATGCCACATTTGGTAATGCGACAGAACTGATTATTGCCCTGATTGCCCTCAATGCTGGCTTAGTCAATGTGGTTAAAGCCACGATTACGGGATCAATTATTGGCAACTTGCTGCTGGTGATGGGCTTATCTATGCTTTTGGGGGGATTACGCTACAAGGAACAGGACTTTCAACCGATTGTGGCACGGGTAAATGCGTCCTCAATGAATTTGGCTGTCATTGCCATGTTGCTACCGACGGCGATGGATGCTACGACGCCTGACATTGATGAAGCGACGTTACAAAGATTATCGGTTGCTGTGGCGGGGGTGTTGATTGTGGTTTATGCTCTCACCTTACTATTTTCGATGAAAACCCACAGCTATCTATTGGATGTGGGCATGGTGGATGTTGAGTCCCAAGAGGGGGATGGTACTTCTTCCCCCACTGAGGAACCGGAACATCAGGTGAATTTAGGCTTGTGGATTGGCGTGTTACTTGGAGTCACCCTTTTGGTGGCGTTAGAGTCGGAACTATTGGTGGGGACGTTGGAGGAAGCTACCTCCCAGTTAGGATTAACTGCCCTATTTACAGGGGTGATTCTATTGCCCATTATTGGCAATGCCGCCGAACACGCTACGGCGGTGACAGTGGCGATGAAAAATAAGATGGATTTGTCGGTGTCGGTGGCGGTGGGATCAAGTTTACAAATTGCCCTATTTGTCGCCCCTGTCTTAGTGATTGCGGGTTGGTTTTTGGGTCAGCCGATGGACTTGGATTTTAACCCCTTTGAACTGGTAGCTGTAGCTGTGGCGGTGTTAATCGCCAATTCCATTAGTTCGGATGGAAAATCGAACTGGTTGGAAGGAATTTTGCTAATTGCGGCTTATTTGGTGTTGGGGTTGGCATTTTACTTCCATCCGGTTGTGGAAGGATTAGCATAACCTTGTAGAGACGTTGCATGCAACGTCTCTACAGGCTGATTTAACCAGCCCTAATTCGACTTCAGTTGATAATCACAGGTTGGGGGCATATTACAAAAGAAGACACTATAGCCAGGAATTTCCAGCGTCTCACCCTGACGATTCGTGATAAAGCCTAATCCTTCGGTTTCCGCACACCCTGGATATCCCGACAAGTCATAGCGGGCAGATTCGTTACTCAAATTAAAAATACACAAGATTCGCTGTTCGGCATAGTCCCGGATAAAGGCAAAAATCGGTTCCTCTGTCTCCAGGATTTCCAAGTTACCGGCTTCTAAGGCTGGTTGTTTTTTGCGCCAGTGAAGTAAACGACGCCAGGTATTTAGCAAGGAGTTCGGATCTCGATTTTGCAGATTCACCGCCCGTTGATAATGACCATCGGGAACAGGTAGCCAGGGTTTTTCTGCCGTGGTAAATCCGGCGTGGGGGGCATCCGCTTGCCAAGGCATTGGCGTGCGGGAACCGTCTCGTCCTTTAATCGCTGGATAAAGGGCTTGACCAAAGGGATCTTTAATATCGTCCACAGGAATATCTTCGGGGATTCTTGCCTCAGTTAACCCTAGTTCATCACCCTGGTAGAGACAGATTGCACCCGGTAAAGAGAGGAGCAGTGCCGCAATCATGTGATAAAATTCCTCTGGATAAGGATTTCCCTGAGCATCCTTTCCAGTCCAGCGCGATCGCAAGCGACCATAGTCATGATTACCGACAATCCAACAATCACCGCCTTCGGTAAAGTTACTTAGCACTTTTTCCATCATCCGTTGCATGAGTCTAGCGCTGATGGGTTCATCGACGAGAAGCCCACTATGATACGCCATGTGTAAGCGTTCATCACCTTCTACAAATTCACTGGCAAGGGCAATCGAATCTTCACAGAACGTCACTTCGCCTAAGGCAACCGTACCCGGATACTGATCCATTAAATCACGGATAGGTTTGAGGGCGTCTAAGGTTTCTCGACGGCAGAAGTTGTACTTAAACAATTGCCGAACCACGGGATTATCAGGGGCGACACCATCAGGTAAAGACGCATCATCCGGGCGAACGGGGTTATCCCGCAATTGAGCGTCGTGCATGAAAAAGTTAGGCGCATCGATGCGGAAACCATCAATTCCTAAATCCAACCAGAATTTTGCCCGTTCCAAAATTGCGTCAACCACATCTGGATTGTGCCAGTTCAGGTCAGGTTGGCTTTCTAAGAAATTATACAGATAAAATTGTTTACGTTCGGGTGCCCATTGCCAAGCACTGTGACCCATAAATGCGGATAACCAGTTGTTGGGGGGTGAACCATCAGGCTTGGGGTCTGCCCAAATATACCAGTCTGCTTTAGGATTATTTTTATTTTGCCGACTTTCGAGAAACCAAGGATGTTTTTCCGAGGTATGACTCCAAACTTGATCGAGCAGAACTTTCAATCCCATGGAATGAGCCACTGCCAGTAATCGTTTAAAATCCTCTAGAGAGCCAAAAAGCGGGTCGATATCCCGCATATTGGTAATGTCATAGCCAAAATCCTCCATTGGGGATTCATAAATCGGACATAGCCAGATGGCATCGACACCGAGAGAGGTAATGTAATCGAGTTGTTCAATAATCCCATTCAAGTCACCGACACCATTGCCGTCACTGTCTTTAAAACTCTGTGGGGAAATCTGATAAATAACCGCATTCTGCCACCATTCGCCTTGGTGTTTCACATTACGCGCATCTTCCCACGTCCATGCCCGACGATTGAGTACAGGAGTTTGCCACCAAGCTTCTCTTTTTGTTGAGGTACTTTTGTGGGGTTTTGACATATCCATAAGTTGCATAATTGAATCCTTTGTTAATGATGAGTTTAGAAAGAATGACGAATGAAATTGGCTGAAACTCATTGACTTCAACCTCAATAGTTGTCCTTCTTTTTATTTAGATTGGGATTCTCTTAAAGGAGATGAACCTCAGCCGCCTGCCAATCTTGCACTCACAGTCAGCATCTATGCGAGATTCTTTCCTGAGTATTAACCAACCCTAATATTGGTACATGAACTTCACTCAGCTTAGAGCGCTTCAGCATACTGAGGTGAGTGCATCATGGACGACTAACTAAATTGTAGACTTCTGGCTCTTAGACTTACCTCTCTCCAAGGGATTAACACTGACTCATCCCCATATCGTTCAGGAGATGTAAATCAATACTCGGCAACTTTGTAAATAAATGTAAACAAAAAACCTCCTAGCTTCAACGACGTATTACACTGATCAAAATTATTCCCTGGCTTCCAGACGTTCAACCGGAGGAGTCTCTACTCTCCATGCTTTCAGTTTAAGTTGACACCTGTGAAGAGGAAGCCATCAATACCAAAGATTAGGGATAACAAAGCCCAACCCCAAGAATAATCCACTCCAAAAATGCAGCTTAACGGCGATAAATTTACAATTGCTGACTTTTTTGGGTTGATCATGATAGCAGCCAACATGCTGCACTAACTCAAGGGCAAAGGGTAAACTCAGAACAATTAATCCTGTCCAAACCGGAAACATCCCCAATACGATCAACAAACCCGTAAGGGCAAAAAGGCTGCCACTTAACCAAGGGAGTAGTTTAGCACCACGTTGAGTTCCCAAGCGAACAATCGGCGATCGCTTCCCGGCGACTATATCGTCTTCAACTTGGTGGAAATGGGAGCAAAATAAAATAATTGAGGTACTAATACCAATAATGATTGAAGCCGCTAACCCCATTGACGAGAAGGTTTGGGCTTGGGAGTAGTAAGCCGCCGCCACCGCCATCGGACCGAAGGTAAAAAAGCAAATAACCTCACCTAATCCTTGATACCCTAGGCGGAAGGGAGGACCTTGGTAACTATACCCCAAAGCGCAGCAAAGCAAGACAATGCCAATCACCGTCCAATCCCGTTGCCACCATGCGATCGCGATGATTCCCAGGATACCTGCGGCTAAAAATAGATTACTCAACCCAAAAATTAACGCTTTATTCCCGGTTAAATTCACCAGGGAATGGGGTTTATTGTGATCAATCCCTGTCTCTGAATCAAATACATCATTACTAAGGTTAAGCCAAGCAATAATTAAAATAGCTGACAGTAAAAATGTGCTAAAAATGCCCCAATGAATAATATGAGTTTCCCTGTAGGCTACAGCCGTACCAATCCAAATTGGAATGATCGCCACGCTGTACATCGGCGGTTTAAGCGCCGCTAACCATAACTTATTTTGGGAATGAGCAATGAACTTTGTGGTCATGATAGCAAGTTAGACATCCAGTAAACTAGCGCTGATCCAATTAGCAATAAATCCTTGTTTTCCCTGTTTGGGTCTAGAAATCGGATCAAAAAGGTACTCTATTTTACAACGTATTACTGATAACTTATGACTTTTTCCCAAGATGAGTGAACGTGACGCTGGGTCTTCACCACCATAGGACAAGCCTCCGAGGGAACGATGGTAATCCCTCGTCGCCACGGTTGTACAGATGTGTCGGGGTCAATCGCCAACTGATAGCGGGATAGAACCGTTGCTAGAACCAGTTTCATTTCAAATAGGGACAAAGCCATGCCGATACAGCTACGACTACCGCCGCCGAAGTTCTTTACAGACAGCCGTAAGATAGGGGAGTTGCGCGATCGCTTCAGGGTCTGGATTCTCACAGATAAAGAACGGGAGGACGGAAGCCCCGCATTTTTAAATCGGGGATGAAGTCCGACGCGGCGAATGAATTCGCCGTCATTTTTTTTGGTTTTCGATGTAACGTCTAACTGTTGTATTGCTAACATTGCCAGGGGTAGAGACAAAATACGAGTGAGTCCACAGGGAAGGCAGCTTTAAGAGTATTGGACACTCTTGTCTTAGCAATCGGGAACTTCTGCCCTTGATTGCCTTGACGACTTGATGGGCCGCTACTTTTGGTGGAGTATTGACAAACAGATGAACATGATCCGGCATAATCTCCAAGGCTATAACCACCCACTCTTTTTCTTGGCAAACCTCCCAAATAATATCTCGTAATCGCTTTTCTACGTCTCCAATCAACACTTTTTTTCGTCGTTTTGGCGTCCAAACTAAATGGTAATTGACCATATAAACCGAGTGGTTACTTTTTCTGTACTGCTGCATATCCGTCAAATTATGCTATGATTAGATTATTTTGTTGATAGCGTAGAGCTGGCGACAGTGTTTAGCCATCTATGATTTTAAGCTACGTCTACAAACTGCGTCCATCTGGCAGCCAGTCTGCCAAGATGGAATCGTGGCTTAATATGCTTCGGAGTACCTACAACTGGTGCTTGGCTGACCGGATTGAAACCTATCATTACTCTTTCATTCAGGGAGCCTATTGCAGTCTAAGGACTAAGGCTGAGGCTTACCCTTTAACCTGCTGCATCGTTAAAAATGGCGCAACAGGGAATCCTTGGACCCATAGCGGTAAAAAACGCAATGCTGGCACAATTCAAGATGCTGCATTGGTAGACCTGAAAGCCGCTCGTCCTTGGTATAAATCAATAGACTCGGACGTATTGCAACGTAACATTGCTCGGTTGAATACCGCCTATAAAAACTTCTTTGATGGGCGGGGGTTCCCGGCATTTAAAAACCGCAGTAACTTTCGGTCGTTCGAGTATAAGCCTGGTCGGGTTAAGTTCAAAGGGAGCGAGGTCTATCTGCCTAAAATTGGCTGGATGCGCTTTTTCAATTCCCGATCCATCCCCGATGGGTTTGTCATCAGAAGCGTTACAATTCGCCGTAAAACCGATGGATGGTTCATTTCAGTACGTCTGGAGGACAAGTCAGTCCCGGAGCTTATACCCCGTCCCACCTCTGAAGTTAAAACGGCGGTTGGGCTAGACATGGGATTAACCAAGTTGGTGCATTGTTCCGATGGGAGTGATATCCCCAACCCTAGGTTTGCCACTAACCAGAAGGCTAAGCGAACTCAATTGATTCGCCAACGCCGTGTCAGCCGGACAAAGAAAGGTTCGGCGAACCGTAAGAAACGGGCGGAGTCAGTAGCCAAACTACATAGTAAAATCAGGAAGCGCAGAAGTGCTTACCAATGGCAGGTCGCTAATAAACTGGTCAAAAAAGCCGACGCGATTGTCGTAGAAGATCTCAATATTCCAGGAATGGTGAGGCGGTGTAAACCCAAGCGAGAGGAACAGACAGGACGGTTTTTACCCAATGGTCAATCAGCTAAACGGGGATTGAACCGTTCCATTCTGGATGCCTCGTGGGGAGAGTTGATCAACAAGATTCAGTACGTGGCTGCAAAGTCAGGAAAGGTCTTACTCAAAGTGAATCCACGGGACACGTCCAGAGAGTGCAGTGCCTGTGGTCATATCGATAAAGCCAACCGGGACAGAGAGCGGTTCATCTGTACTGAGTGTGGACATTTCGACCATGCGGACAAGCAGGCGGCACGAAATATTAAGCACAAAGCCGTTGTTGAATACGGTTTGAATTTGATTAAGGTACCCACGGACTGTGGGAAACCCAAGCAGTTAAATCTGTTTGAAACGCCCAGCGCTGAATTAACAGTGCCTAGAAGGAGAAAACACGACACCCGTAAGGGTAAACGTCGTGTGCCTGGGAACCTGGGAAGACAATTAGAACTGTTTTCTCAGGATATGTGGAATGTGAGTTCCACAGAATCCCCCTTTTTCTAAAAGGGGGAGTGTCAACCAGGCTGTCTAACTCTTGCCATAATGTCTCTAAGCACGACGGCTGACGCTGGCATACAACTAGATAATAGAATTTTCCAGACATACATAGTATACTGCGTCTGGAGCGTTATTTGTCTGTTGTGAATTCCAATCCCACATCATGGGATTATCGTCCAGGGGCTCGGTGACAATACGCCCGATAACGTCAATTTCTTGCACTTCTTCTTGAGATAATTTAACCTCAGCCTCCTTAGCATTACTAAAGGATTGTCCCCGATGAAGTGCACCCGCGATCGCATTCGTTTGTGGTTGGGCAATTAACCAAGCCAAGGATAATTGAGCCAGACTACAATTATGGCGTTCGACAATTGGGCACAGTTTGCCTAAAGCTTGCTGCGCTCGTTGATGCACCACCTCCTTATTAAATGTTCCGGGAGACCAATGAATTTGGTATTGTAACAGGAGAAGCCGACTGTAAGTGGGCAACCGTTTCCCATGTAGAGGCGGCATCAACAGCCCACGCATGACTTGGTGTTGCTGTTACTGACCTGTCCATCTAACATAATCAGGGAGGTAGAACCCGTCAGGGGGCGGAAGACATCGGTGACTTTACCCAACTCAAATTTTTCCGGACTGAGGCAACCGGTAACTATTTACCGATATGGCGGGGGATTCAGTCAACCCGATTAACTTCCATCCGGCGACTAGGCAAAATGTGCAATTGTAGATAGAAAGGCAGGAATGTTGAGTCGTGCTATCGCCATGAACCTGAAGTCGTGTAGCCGACATCTGGGGGGACTGTCTTGCCTGGATCACCCAAAATCTGCAATCCTCTTGTACATGGCGTATTTATCATCATCTCATACTGATCGCTTGCCAAACCACAAGGAGCTATACCAGTTCCTTGTCGCTTGTCAGCAGGCATCTGTTGAGAAAGGCTGTACTCAAATTGCCAGTATTTCTGTGGAAATTCCCCGGGTCGATCCACTGACTGTACTCCAGATTATCGCTAAACCTGAACACTTCCAGTTTTACTTAGAAAAACGCAAGGAAAACGAATCGATTCTGGCTATTGATGCGGCGATCTCTGCTGAAGTTGAAGGAATCAATCGATTTCAACACGCCAAGACCGTCATCCATCGTTATCTCAAAGACACTTGGATTTGGACGGAACAACAAAAAAGGATGTCCTTTGCCGGTCCCCACTTTTTTTGTTTTTTTACCTTTTTTGCTGTAACCCAGGAGTCTCAGTTTTCATCGGCGACGATTTTTCTTCCCCGTTGGCAAGTGGCTTATCGAAAAGATAGCTGTACATTCGTTGCGAATCTTCAAGTTGACCCTAGCGTTAATCTCAAAGTTCTCCTGAAAGAACTATACAATCATATATCTGAAATTACATGGTCAGGGCATCAACCCAGTTCTCTGACCAGCCTTAATTATTCTCAATTTATAAATTCCCACTCAATCAAGGCTGAATCCTTTAAGTCAGCCGTCGTATCAGCCTTAAAATCAATTCATGCCAATCAATTTAGCAAAATTGTTCTCGCTAACGCCATTGATATTGTTTCGCATCAGCCTTTTAATGTCGTCAACTCCCTCGATAATTTGCGCCAACGCTATCCGGATTGCTATATCTTTTGTGCCAGTAATGGTAAAGGACAGAACTTTCTCGGTGCGAGTCCTGAACGGTTAATTAGTATTCGTGACCATCTGTTGGTAACGGATGCCTTAGCTGGATCAGCGCCGCGTGGAAGGAGAGCCACTGAAGATGCTGATTTTGGCGATCGCTTGCTTGGTTCTGAAAAAGAGCAGCGGGAACACCAATTTGTCCTAGATTTTATCACTCAACGCCTATCTGAGTTGGGACTCATCCCCCAATACTTACCTGCGCCCCAACTGCTTAAACTCTCTAATATCCAGCATCTGTGGACACCAATCCAGGCACAACTGTTTACCAATGTCCATCCCCTAGACATTGTTGCCCAGCTTCATCCTACCCCTGCTGTAGCAGGTGTTCCTACCCAGATTGCTCAAGAACAGATCCGCCGCTACGAAACCTTTGACCGTTCCCTCTATGCAGCCCCGTTAGGTTGGATCGATTATCAAGGTAATTGTGAGTTCATTGTCGGTATTCGCTCAGCATTAATCGACAGCAACCCGTCTTCTCTAAATCATGACAACACTTACCGCGCTAGACTCTACGCGGGGGCGGGAATTGTGGCAGGTTCTGACCCCGACAAAGAACTGGCAGAAATTCAACTCAAGCTTCAGGCATTACTCAAAGCTTTACTTTAGTCATTGGTCATTGGTCATTGGTCAAGCGTTCATGCTAGCCAATGGCACTCTCAGGCATAAAGAATCGATTTAATCGATTTAACGGAGAGGGAGGGATTCGAACCCTCGGAAGCGCCTAAACACTTCAACAGATTAGCAATCTGCCGCTTTCGACCACTCAGCCACCTCTCCAAGGCGGTGCTTGACTATCATAGCAGATTACAACCCCTTTTTGTCTAGTGGTGAGTGGATGCAAATTACTCACCCTATCCGGTTGTGTGCGTCTTTACATAACTAAATTTTTCTTTACATATTGCAACTTTGATTTCTAGAGGCTATACTCTTTTCAAACGAGTAAAACTCAGCTCTTTTGATCAGCTATTGCTAAGTCTGCACCCTTTAAGCTATATACAACAATGATGAGGTTTCCGATGAAATTTGGTGTAGTCTGGTAAAGCCGTCCATGACCTGAAAGAGGAACTCATTTCTCAAGCTCTATAGTAGGGAATTACCAGCCCAATCCGGCGTCGTTTCAGTTAGTTAATTCTTTCTGCGAAAAGTAAAAGGGAGGGAAATGTGGCACAAGTCTTCCCACTCAAGGGTTAGTTCACCCTTGGTTGCTCGCAAGTTAAGGGTTCACAGCATTTACCATCCTCTAGTCTGATGCGGATAAAGCCCTCAGCGTTTAAGGTTTTCTCAACCAAAAATCTGAGCGGAGGGAAAAGCCGCACAAGCATCAAACGCTTAATTAAGCTTAACCCTTGTTGAAATCGAGGATTAGACCAACTTATGACCAGTAAACATAGACAACATATTGCTCTCATCTCAGTTCATGGCGATCCCGCCGTGGAAATTGGTAAGGAAGAAGCGGGTGGACAGAATGTTTACGTGCGCCATCTGGGTGAAGCCCTTGCCCATCTAGGATGGCATGTAGATATGTTTACCCGAAAAGCCAATGCTGATGATCCCGTCATCGTAGAACATAGTCCACGTTGTCGGACTATTCGTTTGAAAGCCGGTCCAGAGGCATTTGTCCCACGGGATAAGATCTTTGGCTATACCGGCGAGTTCTTAGATAATTTGCTGAGGTTTCAGGAGTGGGAAGGTGTTCGGTATTCCCTGGTTCATACCAACTATTGGATTTCTGCATGGGTGGGGATGCAATGGAAAAAGCGGCAATCGATTCCCCAAGTTCATACTTACCATTCTCTAGGTGCGGTTAAGTACCAGTCAGTCGAAGCGATCCCGATGATTGCTGGTACTCGCTTGGATGTGGAAAAAGCGGTGTTAGAGACAGCCGAACGCACTGTGGCGACATCTCCCCAGGAAAAAGACCATATGCGATCGCTGGTTTCGAGTAAGGGTCATATTCAGATCATTCCCTGTGGCACAGACATTCAACGCTTTGGGGCGATTGAGCGCACTCAAGCCAGACTTGAATTAGGATGGAATCCTGATGACAAAATCATCTTTTATGTGGGACGCTTTGATCCGCGTAAAGGCATAGAAACGCTGGTTCGCGCTGTGGGTTGCTCTCAGATACGCCATGATCCCCAAGTGAAACTGATTATTGGTGGGGGATCTCGTCCCGGTCACAGCGATGGGATTGAGCGAGAACGGATTGAGGCGATCGTTGATGAACTGGGGATGAGGGATATTACCACATTTACCGGACGCATTAGCGATGAACTTCTATCGGTTTACTATACGGCGGCTGATGTCTGTGTGGTTCCCAGTCACTATGAACCCTTTGGTCTCGTGGCAATTGAAGCCATGGCTTGTAGTACGCCAGTTATTGCCAGTGATGTCGGTGGGTTGCAATTTACTGTCGTACCCGAAGAAACCGGATTACTAGCGCCGCCTAAAGATGAGGTGGCTTTTGCTGAGGCAATAGACCGCATTCTATCTCACCCCGACTGGCGCAATCAATTGGGTCAAAGGGCAAGATGGCGGGTGGAGGAAAAGTTTAGCTGGGATGGTGTGGCGCATCAACTCAGTGATCTTTATCTCCAGTTCGTCCGAAACTCCTCCCAGGTGTTGGAACAAGCCAGCGCGTGAACTACCCAGCGCTGACCTGTTGTATTCTGATTCTTGCAGCTAGGCGTTTCAGACGGTAGGGGTTTGGTAACTAAACCCCTACCGTCTTTTGATGCCTTTTTCAACACTCAAAACGACTCCCTGTTCCCATTTGTGATTCATAGTTCGTTACAATCGAAAGGACACGACGAACAAAAAATCAAGGATAAAGGACAAAGGACTAAGGACAAATGACCGATGGCTGAACTTCCTCAAACGTTAGACGAAGCGATCGCTCAAGCTCGCGAAGCGACACAAGCCGCCCTCAATGATGGATACACTCGCCTGCAAGTCGAGTTAGTGTTTCCAGAGATTGCCCTGCAAGCCCAATCCATTGCATGGCAATTTACCCCGATCTTTGAACAGTATGGTTCGGGGCTAAAGGTTCTCTTCCCTGATGCTGGGGCGGCGGCACTTGCCCGCCGAGACTGGGGAGAAACACCGTTTAAAGTCACAGACATTGGCACAAGTCGCTCCCCTGTCGAAAGTAGGATTCAGCCAGAGGATGAGGCGTTTTTGATTGTTTCCCCTTCGGCGGTAGAAGTGAGTCAAGTGGAAAAACTCTGCAATTTGGCAGGCGATCGCCCCTGTGTCTTACTCACTCCTCAGCTTGAAGATCTGAAAGTGGTGGGTATTGGCTACGCCGCCCGTCAACTCCGTGAACGGTTTCTCAGTACCCTAACCTCTTGTTACTACGTCCAACCTCTGGATGGGGCGGCTCTACTTCGGGTTTATCCGGGACTATGGCAAATCTGGCTGGAAAAGGAAAATGCCTATCAGCTTATTGCTGAAGAACCGCAAAAACCTGTAGGAGATGCCTTGGAATTGATTATTGCTAAAGTAACGGGTAGCGGTGACTCAGAAGATACACCTGCTGCAAAAAAACCAGGGTTTCTCTCTACGCTACAGAGCTTTTTAGATGCATTGAGTCGTTAATCCAACATCTAAACGCTAAACGCCAAAAACCCACTATATCTAGCGTCTTTTTCGCCAAAATCTTGAAAAAGCGCTACCTATGATATGAGTCTACAATTTATGACGCCAATGTAATAATTGAAATTGTATAAAAAATTTTGATAGAGGGTGCAAAAACCGACCGTAAATCTTCCCTGGAACATGTCCAATGAATCCTTCTTGTGAGGAGAATGAGCCAAACCTATTCCATGGGGAAGCATCTCTCCAAGCCTTTTTCGATATTTCTGCTGAGTTGTTGTGTATTCGTGACAGTAACGGGTATTTTAGAGAACTCAACTCAGTTTGGGAAAAGACTCTAGGCTGGACGTTAGATGAACTGCGATCGCGCCCTTGGTTAGAGTTTGTTCATCCTGATGATGTGGCATTCACCTTTGATATGGAGAATCAATGTCACACTCTCCAGGATAATAAAACCCCAATATGCCTTAAAAATCGCTTTCGTTGTCGAGACGGAAGCTATCGTTGGCTGTCTTGGCGTTTGGGAGCCTATCAAAATAGTATAAGCCATGGTATTGCCCATGATGTCACCGAAAGCAATTGGCGAGGTAGTCAGGCATATCGCAAAGGAGTCCAGGAAACTGTTAAGCTACGCGATCAAGCGATCGCAGCGAGTAGTGTTGGTATTGTTATTGCGGATGCCCGGTTGCCAGATATGCCGCTTATCTATGTTAATCCTGCCTTTGAGGAAATAACAGGTTACTCTGACGCTGAAGTCCTCGGTTATAATTGTCGTTTCTTGCAAGGAAAAGATACCAGTCAGCCAGCCGTTGATCAACTCCGTGCTGCGATTAAAGCCGGAGAAAATTGCACCGTTACCTTACTCAATTACCGGAAAGACGGAACACCGTTCTGGAATGAATTGACAATTTCCCCCATTTATGATGATAGAAATAACTTGACTCATTTTGTCGGCATCCAATCTGATATTAGTGATCGGATAAAAGCGGAACAAGCCCTACGCTTAGAACAAGAAAAGTCAGAACGGTTATTGCTCAACATTTTACCCAAGCCTATTGTTGACCAATTAAAACAGTTTGAGGGAAGTTTAGCACAACAATTTACGGAAGCGACTATCTTATTTGCTGATATTGTCGGCTTTACGCAGCTTTCGGCTCAAATGTCTCCCTTAGAACTGCTTAATCTACTAAATAATATTTTTTCTGTTTTTGATAAATTAGCCGAAAAACATGGCATTGAGAAAATCAAAACCATTGGCGATGCTTATATGGCTGTGGCGGGTTTACCTGTAGCAAATGATCATCATGCTGAGGCAATTGCAAACATGGCGTTGGATATGCAACAAGCCATTCAACAATTTAAAACACCACAAGGGGAACCCTTTCAAATTCGCATTGGCATTAATACGGGACTTGTGGTAGCTGGTGTAATTGGGATTAAAAAGTTTAGCTATGATCTTTGGGGAGATGCAGTTAATGTGGCGTCTCGCATGGAATCATCTGGACTTCCCGGAAAAATTCAAGTGACAGCGGCGACAAAAGAGCGTTTGCAGGATAAGTATGTATTTGAAAAACGGGGTGCGATCGTGGTTAAGGGAAAAGGGGAAATGATCAACTATTGGCTGGTTGGGAAGCAGGAGTTGTAGAGACGTGCCATGGCACGTCTGGGAGATGGGGAAGGTGAGGAAGATAGGGAAGATGAGGGAGATGGGGAAGATGGGGGAGATGGGAGTTAATGCAAAATCCAGTCAGGGCGGGTTTTGTACTCCAGTTAGGGTCAATTATCAATGTTAGTCCCTATGGAAAGGGCGGGTTTTGTATTCCCCTTAGGGTCAATTATCAATGTTAATCCCTAAACCCGCCCCTACAGAAGGGTCAATTATCAATGTTAGTCCCTATGGAAAGGGCGGGTTTTGTATTCCCCTTAGGGTCAATTATCAATGTTAATCCCTAAACCCGCCCCTACAGAAGGGTCAATTATCAATGTTAGTCCCTAAACCCGCCCCTACAGAAGGGTCAATTATCAATGTTAGTCCCTAAACCCGCCCCTACACACTCAAAACTATACTATAGTTGTTTAACATAAACGCGATCGCACCGCTTTGTCTCTACCCCTGTGGTTGGCTGATAGCCGCTATTTTCATAAAGCTGGATGGCTTCTTTGAGGGCGCTGGCGGTTTCAATCCAAATTTCTTGGAAACCCCGGTTGGCGATTGTTTCCTCAAGCTGTTGCAACAAAAATTTACCGAGCCCTTCACCTCTAAACTCTGGAAGCAGGTACATTTTACGAATTTCTACAGCGTTTTCGCCGCGTTCGACTGGATAATACGCCGAGGTTCCCACAACTTTACCTTGGTATTCGATTACCCAAAACTCTCCCCCAACCGTTTGATAGAAGGTTTCGACGTCAACCACATCGCGATCGGCTCCCCTAGGTTCCCAAGTTAAGCCGTATTCTGACAAGACTGAACCAATCACCTCGGCGGCGTTGACGCGATCGCGCGGTTCCCAGTCACGAATTAAAAAGTCACGGTAATAGGTTTTCATTGTGTACGAAATAAAGAATATCGAGTTTTATTATCGTCTTTGCTTGCCTTTCGAGCAAATGTCAGAATTCACGATTGTAGTACTCTGTCAAGCTATGCGGTTCCGCATTTAAAGCTTAATGTCAATAATGGTGAAATCCTTGTCGTAGTGTGAGCATCTTGCTCACTACTAATACCCAAATTAAATGCATGACACCTTATTTAGGGTAAATGCTGGTAAAATTATCAAACACTACACTAAATTAATTCACAATAGACCACAAAAAATTAAACATCAACCCCAAATAATGCTCGACCTCTGGGATATTGCCGCGATCGATCAACATGCTCACAACCTACTGAACCCCTCTGCCACAAAGCGTTATCCTTATACGGCGGCTTTTACGGAAGGGTATCATCCTGATATTATTAATCATCATGCCCGTTATAGCCTGTTCTACCGTCGTAGTTTACGGGATATTGCTCAACTTTTGGATTGTGAGCCAACAGAAGCTGTAATTCTTGAACATCGCCGACAACTAGGGTTAGAAAAACTCACACAGAAATGTTTTCATGCCTCTAACCTTGAGGCAATATTTCTCGATGATGGCTTTTTGCCCGGTGATATTCTGCCACTGGAATGGCATCAGCAATTTGTTCCTGTGCAGCGGATTCTGCGATTGGAATATCTAGCAGAAAAGCTGATTATAGAGACTGATGACTTCAAAACATTTTGGGAACAATTCCGGAGTCAGCTTGATCCACCATCGGCTGGAATTGTGGGATTTAAAAGTGTTGCGGCTTACCGAACAGGTTTAGATATTCAATGGACACCCAAGGAGTTTGCTAAACAACGATTTTATGAAATCAAGCCAACGTCAAGTCAATCCTTACGCCTATCAGATAAGCCATTTATTGATTTTGTAATCACCCAAGCTCTAGAAATTGCTAGCAAATACCAGTTACCGATACAATTTCATACAGGGTTTGGTGACCCGGATTTGGATCTGCGCTTGAGCAATCCCTTGCATCTGCGATCGCTCCTTGAAGATAAACGTTTTGAAAACGTCCCCATTGTCCTACTACACGCCGCTTATCCCTATAGTCAGGAAGCTGGATATTTAGCATCCGTTTATCCTCAAGTCTATCTAGATTTTGGATTAGTCGTTCCGTTTTTGAGTCATGCTGGAATGCGTCGAACAGTTCAGCAACTATTAGAACTAACACCAACCAGTAAACTGATGTATTCCTCCGACGCTCACAATATTCCAGAATTGTATTATTTAGGTGCAAAATGGGGGCGAGAGGTGCTAAGTCAGGTGTTAGATGGGGCGATTCAGGATGGTGATTTGACAGCAAAGGAAGCTGAATCAGTTGCTTATGCGATTCTCTATGACAATGCCCGAAAACTTTATTTGAAAAAGTCATAAAGAATAATTAATGGGTCATAATAACAATCCCATTTTTATTTTGATTTCACCTAGATTGAGGTAGTATCTGTAGGGGCGGGTTTAGGGATTAACATTGATAATTGCCCCTAACTGGAGTACAAAACCCGCCCTTTCCATAGAATTAATATAGCGAGATCATATCTGTAGGGGCGGGTTTAGGGATTAACATTGATAATTGCCCCTAACTGAAATACAAAACCCGCCCTTTCCATAGAATTAATATAGCTCTACGCAACCTACTTGAATATTTTAAATGTTACAACATTTTAAGAGGTGGAACCAGACTAAAATGCGAATATGCCTTCCCAGAAGTTTCGTCGTCAGTTGCGTCAAGAAGCACAGCAATGGCAAAGTGAGGGGTTAATTGATCCCTCTGTCTATGAACAACTTGCCCAACGCTATCAATTTAGGGAACTCGAAACGGCTTCCCGTAACCAATTTGTCTCGATTCTGCTACTGATCGGTAGTATCCTTTTAGGCGTAGGCGCGATCGCGTTTTTCGCCGCCAACTGGCAAGTTTGGTCGCGAGAGTTGAAAGTAGCGTTACTCTTGCTGCTGTTTATTGGATTCAATACAGCAGGTTTTGTTTTGTGGCAACGTCCTAAAGGAGGACAACGCCGTTTAGGACAAATATTGCTGATGCTAGGGGCGCTGATATTGGGGGTAAATATGGCGCTGATATCCCAACTCTTTCAGCAAAATAGACCCGCTTACCAATTGCTGCTGCTTTGGGGAGTTGGTGTCTTGGGGATGGCGTATAGCTTGCGGTTAACTGGGTTAGGCATACTTTCTACCCTTTTGATCGGAATTGGATATATTCAGGGACAAGGACAACCCGAATTTTTAGCGATTGGAGAGATAGGTTGGCTGCGGCTGATGGTACGATTTATGCCCGTAGTCGCGGCTGTGATGTTTATTCCCTTAGCCTACTGGTGTGGTTCTCGGTGGATATTTCGCCTCGGTGCGATCGCGGTGATTTATTCATTAGAGGTGAACTTACTAAGCCTCAACGTTTTAATCGCCCCCGCCTGGGTTAGCGCGATCGCTTGCGCCCTTCCCCCAGCCTTATTATGGGGGTACAGGGATAGGTTCTGGAGACGGTATCTTCCCAATGCTAAATCCTTCGAGAGTACAGCCCGCACACTTGCTATTATTTTCCTCAGTCTCTTATTTTCCCTCTTATCGTTCTATTGGATGTGGAATGTCTCCTTTGTACCATCTGCCAACAACGCCTTTCATGTACCGTGGTATATTTTGATCAATCTGTTTATCTTCGTCAGCTTAACCATTTGGGAATGGCTACATAGTTGGCGTCAGTTCGACCGCACAACGGGCTTTGTAGCTTTCATGATTGTGATTAGCGCCATCATTCCCTATTGGCATCTCAGGACAGGTTCTTTAGATATCGCGGCAGTATTAACGTTCAATTTAATGTTACTCGTTTTAGCGATCGGTATAATCCGTAAAGGAATCACCCAAGCCCAACGACGTTTTTTCTGGGGAGGGTTGGTGCTGTTAACGTTGCAAGTCTTAAGTCGGATGGTTGAGTACAATACCGATTTACTGTTCAAATCCCTAGTTTTTTTGTTGTGTGGTTGCGGTATTATGGTGGCTGGCATAAGTTTTGAATACTATATTCGCGCTCAACACTCAAAATAAATTCCCTAAGCTGTTCGGCATTTAAACCTTCATGTCAACAATGACGAAATCCTTGTAGTGCGTTAAGCGAAGCCATGCCGCAGGCTTTGCATCTTGCTCGCTACTAATACCCAATTTAAATGCATTACAGCTTATTGCCTATTCCCTGACAAATGACGAATGACGAATGACGAATTAAAAATGACAAATGACACTACCCCTTCTATCCCTTTCCGGCGATTTTGGCTCACTTTGTTATTTCAAACAGCTTTAATCCTGGCTGTGCATGCCCAAGCGATTTACACTCATATCGCAGGTAAAATTATCATTTTGCAAACAGCCCCCTTAGAACCCTACAATCTATTGCGAGGCTACTCTCAAATTATGAGGTATGACATTTCTAGTCAAGAGCAATTACGCGGTTTGCCAGGTTGGAATAATTTACCTAAACAACAAAGTGATGACAACACCGCAATGTTTATCAAGCCAGGAACTCACTTTTACGTAATTTTAGCAGAACCGATTTCACTCAGGTTACCTGGACTACCACAACCTTGGGAACCCATTTCTATTAGTCTCAAACGCCCTGCCAATCTCAACAACAATCAGGTTTTTTTGAGAGGAATTGCCCAACGGGGATTAATTGAGTATGGACTCGAAAATTATACTATGCCTGAAGCAGAACGGAATCAGATTAATGATGATCTGCGGGCAGCAAGACTTGCTAATCCTGAACAAACCCAACAAATTCCGCCTATTGTTATGGAAGTTAAAGTTGATGCTTGGGGAAATGCCGTTCCGATTAGTCTTTGGGTACAGACGGGTGAAGCGAATCAACAAAAGATTCGCCAGTATCGTCTCTAATTTTATTATTTTTAATTTATCCTTAGCAGTGATGGTTCCCCTTCTCCCTCGATGGGAGAAGGGGTTAGGGGATGAGGGTGAAACGGTTGACTGCGTGCAGGTAAGCTTACTTGAATAGATAAACCTGCTTCTACAATTGAATAAAGGCAGGTTTTGTTGATATATTATTGGCGGGTAAGCAT
>JGI11783J13700_1007930_pt1 | contig 24526 bp, 19 predicted proteins | sample ElkSlonscriptome_6_FD_13700 | JGI IMG/M metagenome (IMG submission 13700)
CATCCCGGAATGATAATCTAGCTACTGTTGGCTTTTCCTGCCGATCATCCAACACCAAAGCACACCAAACAAACGTTAGCGAGGGCGACAAAGGCTTCTACCCGTACAATCAAATCATTGGGTTTAAAGACTTGACCCGGATATCCAGAGAGAAATCCTTTGCGATAGGTATTTTGAATCGCATCTTGACCCCAATAGGAGGCTGAGACATCTTTAAAATTAATCGCATTTCGTTCTAAGGCGGTATTCGGAAATGCCTGGTCAATCATCGCCGCATATTCAGCGCGAGTAATCACATTATTTGGTTTAAAGGTTTGATCGGGATAACCACTGACTACTCCTTGCTGAGTCAATCCTTGAATACATTGTTCAGCCCAATGACCTTGGATATCTGAGTAGTTCTGTGCCTTGACAGGTGGGGCAATACTTCCACCAATAGCACTGGCAAAGAGTCCGACCGATAGCCAGGAAAAAATTGGTTTAAGGTGTTGGACAGAAGAAAGTATAGTGTTTTTCATAGCACCCAATTCTCTAAGATTTTGATGTATTGGGTATCTTTTAGCAAAAATAAGATCCTATCTGCCTCTAACTTAAGAGTATGATTGGATTGGGGGTTTTTATGACTTTAGGTAGAGGCGCGATCGCTCTTTTCAGTAAGCTGTTCAGGATTTAGGTTGACATCCTTAAATTCGACAAAGGGAACGGGGAACACCTCGGCTTCGCTCGGTGTGTAACAGGGAATAGGGAATACCCAATTTAAATCCACATCAGCTTAATGGGCTTCAACCTAAAGACCCCAGTGTTTCAAGGTCTATTTTATTTACTCAGATAGGGAATTTTGCTTTGATTCTATCTGCGACGAATTGACTTGAAGTATTGTATTAATGTTCTGCTTGGATGCAATACAGGCATTGTAAAAATGTGATAATGAGCCATCAGGCGATCGCACCTAAAGATGATAGCCTATCTACAGTTGAGCCAAAGGAGATAATCGTCCTGTTGATCATCAAATCTTAATAGTTTTAGCATTCCTTTTGTAGTACAATTGAACTAATTTGTGAAGCTATAGCCTATCTCAACACCAGTTAAATCCTAAATACAGTTGAGGATAGTGCAAACTATGTTTTTCCTATTAGGTTAACGACGCTTGGGTAGCGTATAAAGAGAACAATGGCAAGAGCAGATCTGTTAAAAAAACTCCTACAGAGCTACCAAAAGCGTGATGACCGAGCTTTCCGTGAAGCGGCGGCAGAAATTATTGAACAGGAGAGAAAGAAGCATCATATTGTTTTGGCAAACGAGCTAGAGCGAATACTGAAGAATGGGAACGGGTATATAGAACAAGGACAACCGTCTAATCTGACACTATTTGAACCTATTCCGCGAGATGCCGACAAGGGAGTCGGATTACTTGAAACAAAGTGGACTAGCCGTTATCTGGATGATCTGATTTTGAGCCAAGAGATCCGGCATTCTATTGAGAGGCTTATGCGTGAATTTCGGGAATGGGAAGTGCTGGAGGCGAATGGTTTGCTTCCAGTGCGACGGGTTTTGTTTTGCGGTCCATCTGGATGCGGTAAAACAGCAGCAGCCGAAGCCATTGCCGCAGAATTAGGATTGCCTCTGCTATATGTTCGCTTTGATGCTGTTGTTTCATCACTGCTAGGTGAAACAGCTGCTAATCTCCGCAGAGTCTTTGACTATGCTCAAAGAGGACAGTGGGTGATGTTTTTTGATGAGTTTGACGCTATTGGTCGTTCGCGGGATGATCCGACAGAGCATAGTGAGATTAAGCGAGTTGTTAATTCATATCTCCAAATTGTGGATAACTTCAGTGGCAGATCACTGATCATTGCGGCAACAAACTTTGAGCAGGCTTTAGATCCAGCCGCTTGGAGAAGGTTTGATGATATAATTCGTTTTGAGAAACCGACGAATCAGCAGCTTAATCAGTTGGTCAAAAAAAGACTAGTCCCTCTAAAATTTAAAGCGTCACAAGTCAATGAAATTGTGAGTCATCTCTCCGACTCAACTTATGCAGATGCCGAGCGAGTTTGTCTCGATATCCGTAAGTCATGTGCTATTCAGGGTACTCGGCAAATCACCCAGGAAGATGTGGCAGAAGCTGTCTCTCGATATTCTTATCGTAAGGCTATCCTGGAAAAAGCATATAACAGTCCTATGGCAACAATTGATAAAGATTAAGAAATTATGCCAACACTTCAACCGGGTTCGGGTCAGTATTTGCACATTGAGTTTGTTCGGGATGTAAAACGTCAACCCGAGAGGCGGCGACCAAACAATAAGTTTCCCAGACCAAAACCTCCCATACCAGAAGACTTTCATCAACATGCTCAAGACGTTTCTCAAGATATAACTGAGGCAGTTCAACAAATATCTCAAGTTCGTCAAGGTTGTGGAATAGAGCCTTCCAAACTTTTCGTTTTAGAGTTCGGGAGTGTCAATCTTGATCTGCGAGATATTTTTGAGCAGCGTTTTGGAGCTTGGGTTGTTAGCGAATATAAGGATAAAGTTGGAAACCAAGAGCGATATCGGTTTCTTGTTCAATTTCCTACTGAAACATCTCGTCAGCATTTACAAGAAGAAATTCGACTCTACAGAACAGAAGCTAATAATCGTGAAGTTTTGCCTCTAGGTATGAGGCAAAATTTTTGTGACGCTCTACAAGCCGTGCGTTCTATATCACGAGATGAAAGAATTGGGGTGCGTCTTCGTGAAGAGGGATTTCCTGACGTTGAGTCATTCTATGTAGATGTTGATCTTTGGCATCCTGGAGATCCTTTAGATGCTCGCAAGGTACTAAGTGACATCCGCTCAATGTGTGCAAATTATGGCGGTGCATTAACAGAGGAAGTACGCACATCCAGTTTACTCCTAATTAAAGTTTATGGTTCCAGACAGTTAGCTGAAGCTCTTCTAGAGTTGGACTGGGTTGCTCGTGTTGATCTTCCTCCTAAATTGTCACAAGCTTACTCGCAAATCTTTGATGAGATTACACTTCCTGATCCTGTCCCAATTCCTTTGGATGACGATCCCCTTGTCTGTGTAGTAGATAGTGGTGTGGTATCAGGACATCCATTGCTGGTAAATTGGGTGATTGAAGAGCGAGATTTTGATACTGGAGAAAACACGACAACTGACTTGAATGGTCATGGAACCTCGGTTGCAGGTTTAGTTGTCCACGGTGATATTGCCAAGTGTATCGAAAGTCACCAATGGCAACCTAGAGTTAGGATTTGTAGTGCGAAAGTGCTATGCCATAATCGTATTTCAGAAGAAGTTGATATCCCAGCAAACCGCCGTGCAGAGTTGATTATCGAAGAGGCTATTCGATACTTTGTTCATGAAAGGCAGTGTTCAATATTTAACCTTTCAATTGCCTCAAGAGATGAAGTCTACCGTCTAGAAAGGCAGTTTCAGTGGGCAGAGAAACTCGATGAATTAGCGAGAGAACTAGATATTGTTATTGTTCAAGCTGCTGGGAACCGTCCAGATCCTCCGATACCAGAAGCCGTTTATACCAGAGAGGAAGCTCAGAAAGCTATCCGAGAAAATTTATTAAATGATCAGAATCAAAGAATTTGTAATCCTAGTACAGCCGCTCTTGTTCTTACCGTTGGTGCAATAGCTAGATCAGATGCACTGGGGCATCATCAACAGAATACTGGACCTCGGTTAAGAGATGCTTTCGCAGGTGTGCCAGCTAATGCACCAGCACCCTTCACTAGAATTGGACCAGGACTCTCTTCTGGAACGAAAAATTTTGCTATTAAACCCGATATTGTTGCCTATGGTGGCAATTGGGCAATTCAAACAGTAGTTGGCGGAAATCCCAGTTGGAAACCTTTCATTTTTCTCGGTGAACCAACCATTCAGAAAGAGCAAAATGGTCGATTTATTACAGCCAGATATGGTACTTCTTTCGCTTGTCCTCATGTAGCTCATGCTTGTGCGATCGCGTCTGTCAGTCTAGAGACAACCCTTGGTCAAAAACCATCTGCAAATTTAATTCGTGCATTAGTAGGTAGTGCAACAATTCCGCCTCCATGTCCTCCAGATTGGTTAGAGGATGAGAAAGAAACACTTCGTTTGGTGGGTTACGGTATATGTTCTGTAGACGACTTAACTTGGTCGAAAAAAAATCAAGTTCGTTTAATTGCGATGGATGAGGTTGAATTAGATAAACTTCACATCTATCGTGTAGCTGTTCCTCAAGTGTTTCTTTCCACCAAAGGAAAGAGAGGTATCACGGTTGCACTTGCTTATGACCCGCCAGTTCAATCCAGTCGAAAAGAGTATCTTGCCAATACAATGTGGATAGAGGCATTGCATGGACTAACGACTGAAGAGGTGGAACTATATCGAGCTAGAAATGCCGCACAAGATGTTGATGTTCTTCCTCCTGGCAAGGAAATAAAACTACGACCTCCAAAAACTGACGTTCAGTGGTCAACACTGCAAGTTAGAAGGATAAAGTGGTCAAGAAAACCGAAACTCACAATACCCGATGGTGAGACGGAACCAGTTATTCATTTGGTTGTCGGTTGTCAGCAAAGATTCTCGACAGGATTTGACTATAAACAGCGATATGGTTTAGTTGTTCTCTTTTGGCATAAATCCGAGGAGATAGAGTTATACCAAACTTTGCGAAATCGAGTAACTCTCAAAGCGGCTCGTGTACGAGTAGGGGCTTGATGTAAATCACTATAATGCGACAGTCTTGACCCAAAAAGTTTAGCTAAATCCTGTCGTAATCCTTGACCAATATAAAACTTCAATAGAGCATCCAATGACATATCTCGACTAGCCACCACTTTTTTGAGTGACTCCACTGTGTCTGTAGGAATCTTGAGTGATACTGTCTCAGTTGCCCGTGGATGCAAACGCAGTTCAAATGTTTTTTCAGGCTTGTTCATAGAATTTTCGTTCAGTACGAGTATCAATACCAGCAGAATTATCTACACTCTACCCATCCTCTATGATGACGGTTTGGTGCAGTTAATCCGACTCACTCAAAAGCCGTGATGGGTATTTCTACTCAACACCTATAAGGATTTCTGATAAAGCCCCTGGGGTTGATCGTGTAAAAATGAAGAAAATATAAATCGTTTTAATAAACGTTGCTGATACAGGAGTCAACATCAATGGTAGTACTCACCGATCGCACCCAGAAGCGCTTAACCATGCAGACGGGCGAAATCGCGCCAGATACAACAGCTATCCGTTCCTTAGACTGGGATCGCGATCGCTTCGATATTGAGTTTGGGCTGCAAAACGGCACCACCTATAACTCGTTCCTGATTCGGGGTGAGAAAATTGCCCTGGTGGATACCTCCCATGAAAAGTTTCGTGAACTTTACTTAGATAGCCTCAAGGGGTTGATTGACCCCAGCCAGATTGATTATCTGATTATTAGCCACACCGAACCCGATCACAGTGGCTTGGTCAAGGATATCGTCCAACTCGCGCCAGAGATTACTGTCGTGGGATCAAAAGTGGCGATTAAATTCCTAGAAGACTTGGTGCATCACCCCTTCAAACAGCAAATCGTCAAAAACGGCGATCAACTGGACTTAGGCGAAGGTCATGTCTTGGAATTTGTCAATGCCCCCAACCTGCATTGGCCCGACACCATCTTCAGCTACGATGCCGGAACCCAAGTGATGTTTACCTGTGATGCGTTTGGGATGCACTACTGTTCCGATAGCACCTACGACGAAGACATTAATGCCATAGAAGCCGACTTCCGTTTCTACTACGACTGCTTAATGGCACCCAATGCCCGTTCCGTTCTCTCCGCCCTAAAACGGATGGATAAGCTGGGAGAGGTAACCACCGTCGCCACGGGTCATGGTCCCCTATTATTGAATCATGTGGGCGAATGGGTGGATCGGTATCGGCGCTGGAGTAAAGCCCAGGCAAAAGCCGAAACCTCCGTCATCGTCTTTTATGTGTCCGATTACGGTTATAGCGATCGCCTTTCCCAAGCCATTGCCCGAGGCATCACCAAAACTGGGGTGGGTGTGGAAATGATGGACTTAAAATCGGCTGATCCGCAGGAAGTCCAGGAAACCGTAAGTCGCGCCGGGGGACTGGCGATTGCGATGCCTCCCGCGTCGAATAAAGCCGCTACCGCCGCCGTGAGTACCGTTCTGGCTGCTGTAAAATCCAAGCAAGTCGTAGGTATCTTTGAATCGTATGGCGGAGATGACGAACCCATTGACCCCCTATTGAGTCAATTCCGCAACCTTGGACTCAAAGAAGGATTTGCCGCGATTCGGGTCAAAGAAACCCCAACCGAAGCCACCTATCAACTCTGCGAAGAAGCCGGAACAGATATGGGGCAAATCCTCACCCGCGATCGCGAAATTAAGCAACGGAAATCCCTGGATAGTGATCTCGACAAAGCCCTAGGACGGATCAGTGGCGGACTATATATTATTACCGCCCACAAAGGTGATATCAACGGTGCCATGTTAGCCTCCTGGGTATCCCAAGCCAGCTTCAAACCTCTTGGCTTAACCATTGCGGTGGCTAAAGATCGGGCGATTGAGTCTTTGATGCAAGTTAGCGATCGCTTTGTGCTGAATATTTTAGAAGAAGGCAATTATCAGGCGTTAATGAAGCACTTCCTCAAGCGCTTTCCCCCAGGTGCCGATCGGTTTGAGGGGGTGAAGACGCAAACAGCGACGAATGGATTGCCGATTCTCACCGATGCGTTAGCGTATGTAGAGTGTAAGGTAGAAAGTCGGATGGAGTTGAGTGACCATTGGATTGTCTACGCCTCTGTTGACGCTGGACGAGTGTCTAAGGCGGATGCATTGACGGCGGTTCACCATCGTAAAGTGGGGAATTATTATTAAAACGCAGAGGTTCGCAGAGGTCAACGCAGAGGTACGCAGAGGATGACTGAGAATGAAGTGTCGGGAAAAGTCATTGGGTTGGCGATGAAGGTACACACGGCGTTAGGACCGGGTTTATTGGAGTCAGCTTATGAAGCCTGTTTGAGATATGAACTGAACAAGGCTGGCTTAAACTTTGAACCCCAGAAACCCTTACCCTTAGTCTATGAAGAGATTCGCCTCGAATGTGGATATCGAATCGATCTACTCGTCGAAAACAAAGTCATGGTTGAACTCAAAGCCGTTGACACCCTGCATCCCATCCACACCGCCCAACTCCTAACCTACCTCAAACTCTCCCACCAAAAACTCGGACTCCTAATCAACTTCAACGTCATCCATCTCAAAGACGGCATCAAACGAGTCGTCAATCACCTCTAACCCCCCTCTGCGAACCTCTGCGCTTCCCTCTGCGTCCCTCTGCGTTAAAAAAAACATTCACCCCAAACTCAACCATGAACCTCAAACGAGTCGTCAACCACCTCTAACCCCCTCTGCGAACCTCTGCGCTTCCCTCTGCGTCCCTCTGCGTTAAAAAAAACATTCACCCCAAACTCAACCATGAACTCTCCTACCCCTCGCGACGTTCAAGTCCTCCCCATCGCCTCCGACACCACTGTTCTCCGTTCCCGGACATGGGATAGACTCAAATTTGAAATCGAATATGCCCTACAACGCGGCACCACCGCCAATTCCTATCTGATTCAAGCCGATAAAATTGCCCTGATTGACCCTCCGGGCGAATCCTTCACCGAAATCTTTTTAACCGAACTCCAACGCCGTATCGACCCCAAACAAATCGATTATGTCATCCTCGGTCACGTCAATCCCAACCGAGGCGTTACCCTAAAAGCCTTACTCAAACTCGCCCCTCAGATACAATTTGTCTGTTCCAATCCCGGTGCGATCGCGCTGCGTGGTATCTTAGATGCACCGGATTTAAAAATAACAGTGGCGCGGGGGGATGAAACCCTGGATTTAGGCAAGGGTCATCATCTCCAATTTATCCCCACCCCGAATCCCCGTTGGCCCGATGCCCTGTGTACCTACGACCCGCACACCGAAGTTCTATTTACCGATAAGTTATTTGGTGCCCATCTGTGTGGAGATCAAGTAATGGATGAAGGCTGGACAACAATTAGCGAACACCGCCGCTATTATTTCGATTGCGTTATGGCACCCCATGCGCGACAGGTGGAAAAGGCACTGGATAAGGTAGAGGAGGTGCAAGCAAGGCTGTATGCTACAGGTCATGGGCAATTGGTACGCTACAGCTTAATTCCCCTGACCCAATCCTATCGCCAATGGTGTGAGAGGCAAAAAACCCAAGACATAAGCGTCGCCTTGCTGTATGCTTCAGCTTATGGGAATACCGGAACCGTTGCCCAGGCGATCGCACGGGGGATTACTAAGGCTGGAGTTGGGGTAGAATCGATTAACTGCGAAATCGCTGACCCGGAGGAGATTCGCGCTGCTGTGGAAAAGGCAGAGGGGTTTGTTATGGGTTCTCCTACCTTAGGGGGTCATGCACCCACCCAGATTCAAACCGCTTTGGGAATTGTTTTATCCACAGCAACGAAAACCAAACTGGCGGGGGTTTTTGGGTCGTTTGGCTGGAGTGGTGAAGCCATTGATTTGATTGAAAATAAGTTTAAGGATGCGGGGTATAAGTTTGGCTTTGAGACGATTCGGGTTAAGTTTAAGCCCACGGAAGCCACACTCAAATACGCCGAAGAAGCGGGAACGGATTTTGCTCAAGCCCTGAAGAAAGCCAAGAAATCTCGCACGTCTCGCCAACCCGTCAGTGATGCCCAAGTTGCCCGCACAGAACAGGCTGTGGGGCGGTTAATTGGGTCACTTTGTATGATTACGGCGAAGCAGGGAGAACTGACGGGGGCGATGTTGGCAGATTGGATTTCCCAAGCCACATTTAATCCACCAGGTTTAACCATTGCGGTGGCGAAAGACCGGGCGATTGAGTCGTTGATGTATCAGGGGGATCAATTTGTCGTGAATATTTTAGAGGAAGGGAAACATTTGGGGTTAATGAAGCATTTTCTCAAACCCTTTGCCCCTGGGGAAGACCGCTTTGCAGGGGTGGCGACAGAGGATGGGGAAAATGGTTGTCCGATTCTTAGCGATGCTTTGGCGTATGTGGAATGTACGGTGGATAATCGGATGGAATGTGGGGATCATTGGTTGATTTATGGGGTGGTGACGAATGGCAAGGTGTTATCGGATGGGGTAACGGCGGTGCATCATCGCAAGTCGGGGACGCATTATTAGTATAAGGTGATGGGGGGATGGGGTATTTTTTTAACGCAGAGGAACGCAGAGGGAAAGCGCAGAGGAACGCAGAGGGGGTTAGCGGTTGGGGTGCAAGTTTTATCGGTATGGAGAAGATAAAGTTGGGTTGATAATTGAGCGGCGTTCAGGGGGAATGTCTCTATGTTTTATTTGCCACGAATGGCTATTACTGGACATATCCTAGAGGATGGCGGTTGGGTCAATGTCAAGATAGAGGTTAAGGCTATGGGATAGGAGACTGATGGGATGGAATTGATTAGCGGGTTAGGAGGGTTTGTTTTTGTCGCCGCCCTATCGGGGATTATTGGGAATAAGGCGGATTTGGGGTTGGATACTTTCATCAGGATGATGAATCGCCTGAAACCTGGGGAGACGCCGACGATACAAAGGGCGATGGGGCGGGCGTTTTTGTTGGCGCAGCAAAGTTTGGTGGAAGAGTGTCTGCGTGAATTGATTGGTGAGAATAAAAGTATCTGGGATTGTCTACCTCAATACAAAAATGAGGTAAGTTGGCTAGATCAAAAGTTAAAACGGCTAAAGGCGGATTTGCAGAAGCTGGAAAAGGGGCAATTTGGCGAATTAGCGGTGACACCTGTGGTTGATATTGACTCCCTGCTAACCCCAGATGGGGCGTTGGTTGGGGATACGATTCAGGTGGTACGTCAACAATTGATGGTAGTCTTACAGCAGGAGGATGCGATCGCATATTACCAAACTAAGGCTGTAACTCCCCAGGTAGGCTTGTTTGAACGGATGTGTGCCTGTTTTGCAGTGGAGATGCAGAATAATCCGGTATTGCGGGATATTGTTCAGGGACAATTGCTGACTCAGATTAACGCTAATTTGAAAACGCAGCAGGTGACGGTTGAGGATATCGAAGCATCCCTGACAACTATTGGACAAGATATGGGTGAAATAAAAGGCTGGTTAGAACGTATCCATAACCAGTTATCCACACATCCGGCGGTTCCGCTTCAGTTTCAATCCCTGATTGCGGAGAAGACAGAAGGATTTGTTGGGCGCGAGTTTGTGTTTCGGGCGATTCAGGACTTCTTACAGCAGCAGCCGAATGGGTATTTTATTATTGAAGCTGATCCTGGTGTAGGCAAAAGTGCCATATTAGCCGAATATGTGCGACAGACCGGATGTGTGGCATACTTTAATGTGCGATCGCAAGGCATCAATCGCGCTGATGATTTCCTCAAGAGTGTTTGCCGCCAGTTAATTGAACGCTATCAGTTACGCTATGATTTGCCCTTACATCCAGAGAATACCCGCGATGGCAATTTCTTGGCGCGACTGTTAACCGAAATTGCCCCTCACTATTCCCCCATCGTGATTGCAGTGGATGCGTTGGATGAGGTGGAGATGAAGAGTCAGACGGATGGGGCAAATGTTCTCTATCTCCCGCAGTCTTTACCCAATGGCGTTTATTTTATCTTGACAAAACGCCAGACTTATGTTCCATTAACCGTGAATAAGCCCTACCTGTTTAATTTAATGGAGTATGGGGCAGAAAGTTTACAAGACGTACAGCGTTATATTGAGCAACAGGTTCAGAAAAAGCCCTCGTTGCAACAATGGGTAGAGAATCAGGGACAAGACACAGCCACCTTTATCACCACTCTGGCACAAAAGAGCGATCGCAACTTCATGTATTTGCGCTATGTCTTAGAAGATATCGAGGAAAATATCGAGTCTGGCGCGTATCAGGATTTAAATCTTGCCAACTTACCCCAAGGTTTACAGCAATATTATTACCAGCATTGGCAACGCATGGGAATGACAGCTAAACCCTTACCGCGAACTAAGATTAAAATCGTCTATGTTTTAGCGGAAGCCCGGAAACCTGTATCATCCTCACTGATTTCCCAATTTGCGGGAGAAGATGCATTAACCGTGCAGGAAGTTTTGGATGATTGGGATCAATTTTTACGGGAGGAACGGATTGAAGGACAAACCCGTTATAGTATTTATCATGCCAGTTTCCAGGATTTTCTCCATCGTCAGGATATTGTCCAAGCGGCGGGGATAACCATTCGAGATATTAATGCGTTGATTGCCGATAATTTAGCCGAGGAATTAGGGTTGTAATGAAGTTTGTAGTTGCGCTTTAGCGCCATCAACGCTTGCATCTCCCACTATAAGTTAGCGCTAAACTCAAGTCTCACCAACCGCCTTAGGTTCAAACCCAAGGAACCAAAAGCGAAAGTCCACTAAAGTGGACTAAAATCCATATTCAGTCAGCTTTAGCTGACTTGAGCTATTAGCCCGGAGTTTGAACTCCGGGCGGGTGTCAGCGCTCAAGAAGCTTTTGAATAGATACATCTTTATAGGAGACAAAACCATCATGACAATCACATCCCAGAAAATGACGCTTGAGGAGTATCTGAACTATAACGACGGGACAGATACCCAGTATGAACTCGTTAATGGAGAATTAATTGTTATGCCACCAGAGAGCGATTTAAATCAGCGAATTGTCATGTTTTTACTGAGCCATTTCCTCCAACAAGGAATTCCCTCCTATCGCTTGAGAATTGGGGCAGAAATTGTAGTGAGTGGTTCACGGGCAACAACGCGCTTACCCGATTTAATGGTGCTTTCTGAGGAACTGGCAACAGCGTTAGAGGGGGCAATTCGGTCTACAATAACGATTGATATGCCCCCGCCTCAGTTGGTGGTTGAGGTGGTGTCACCCGGAAGGGAAAATGCAGACCGAGATTATCGGTATAAACGTTCTGAATATGCAGCGCGGGGGATTGCCGAATATTGGATTGTTGACCCAATACAACAACAGGTTACAGTCTTGGAATGGGTAGAAGGGCTTTATGAAGAGCGAGTTTTTCAGGGTAATCAGCAGATTATTTCACCGATGCTACCAGATTTGGATTTAACGAGTGAGAGGGTGATTAATGCTGGAGGTTGATATTAACTCATTTGTTCAGTTTGTTATTATTGATCCATCAATTATCGTGTAGATCCTCCTCTTTTTTTATAGATCCCCCTCTTCCCTTATAGATCCCCCTCTTCCCTTCAGATCCCCCTTCCGTCCCCCTTTTGATCCCCCTTCCGTCCCCCTTCAAAAGGGGGAGACCAAAGGATGCTTCGCTTTTTGTTCCATGGGGGAGACCAGAGGATGCTTCGCTTCTGTTGCACGGGGAAGCCAGAGGATGCTTCGCTTTTTGTTCCATGGGGGAGACTAAAGGATGCTTCGCTTTTATGGTACAGGGGAACAATAAATTACAGCAGATTGCAGGTTTATGAGGTATACCTAAATTACAGAAAAAGGATAACTAATCAGCGACAATGGATAAAATAACCAATAATTTACCTCACCAACTTAACAACCGTTGGTATCAAAGTCCCCCTTTTTAAGGGGGATTTAGGGGGATCTACACGACTCAATTCCGTGAGTTCTGTGATCCTCTTCTCTCCTTTGTCCTCGTCTCTCCACTTCCAGATGTACTCTCAACCAAGATAGTCATGGGTGAATTAAGGCAAAAACTCGCAACGATGTCACCAGAAAGGCGACTCTATACCTTAGAAACCCTACCCACTCATTTTGGTGAAGCCGGACAGTTTCAGCGATTGTATCGTTTGCTAACTGATTTTGATTTTATCGAGGCTAAATTAGATGCCTTGGGTGTACAGGCGCTGATTCAGGATTATGAATTCGTGGGAAATATTACTCCTTGTCCGTTCCAGGAAAAGCCAGGAGACGAACTCCCCGCCCCAGCCAAAACCCTCACCTTAATTGAGGAAACGATTCGGTTATCAGCGCATATCTTAGCCGCCGACAATAACCAACTAGCCGGACAATTGTGGGGGCGGTTGATGGCGTTTGAATTGCCAGGAATTCAGGCACTCTTGGCGCAAGCAAAACCACAGAACTCGCCCTGGTTACGTCCTTTAACCTCTAGCTTGATGCCGCCAGGTACACCATTACGGCGTACTCTCACAGGGCATACTAGCTGGGTACAAGCCGTCGCCATTACTCCCGATGGAAAACAGGCAGTTTCTGCTTCACATGATGAAACTTTGAAAGTTTGGGATTTGCAGTCGGGAAAAGAACTGAAAACTCTTACCGGACATACTCACTCGGTAGAAGCTGTCGCCATCACTCCTGATAGAAAGAGAGCTGTTTCGGCTTCATGGGATACCTCTCTGATAGTCTGGAATTTGCAGTCAGGTATCCCCCGGAAAATGCTTTTAGCTCATACCGACTCGGTAGAATCTGTTGCCATCACTCCCAATGGGCAATGGGCAGTTTCTACTTCAAGGGATAAATTTCTCATACTCTGGGATTTACACAGAGACGAGATAATTACTACTTTCAAAGGAGATGGTGAGTTACTATGCTGTGCCGTTGCGCCCGATGGGTTGACAATTGTCGCAGGTGAGGCATCGGGACGGGTGCATTTTCTGCGGTTAGAAAATAGCAGCGCATTTGGTAGCGAATGTAACGGATAAGTCAATTTTGAGCGATCGCATTATTTGAGAACCCAAAATGCTGAATTAAACATTACCGCCTAATAGTTGTTCAGCCGTAAGTTCGAGGCGAGGAAATATCCCCGATTGAATCAAATTGCTGCCCACAAACTCCACCACGTCATACCAACCTTCGACTAAAGCAAGAACCGTGACTTTAGCATTTAGAGGGTCAACAATCCAATATTCAGGAATATCCAAAACGCTATATTCGGCTCGTTTGGCACGATAGTCGGTGCTTTTCGTCGATTCGCTGACGACTTCAACAACGAGTAGAGGTGGGGGTTCATTTAATTCAATAACGGCTTCACGATTTTGCAGGTTACGCCACTGTTCTAGAGGAATCACGACGACATCAGGAATACGAACGGTATCCCATCGACCAGCGCGGGGAGAACGCACACCGACAACTCCAGCCAAGGCTGTCCATTCTTGTCCTATTTGAGCGCATTGGTTATCAAAGGTGCGTTCCAAGAATTTTAAAATGGCTCCATGTTTTCCAGTACCCAAGCTCATCGGGACTAGCTCTCCATTAACCAGTTCATAGCAAGTGTCTGTCCCGTCGTCATACTTCAAGTATTCTTCAAGAGTCAGGCGGTTAGTGGTTGTGATCATGGCAGGTTGGGGAAGAGTATACCAGGTGGCGGTCAACGATCGCAGCTATAGCAGTGGGCAAATAACTGGGGACAAGAGACGTTCCGGTGGAACGTCTCTACTAAATTCTGATGCTGCTATTCAAATTTAGATAGTAATTGCTGTACCATCAAACTTAGTCAGTGAGAAACAGCTATCCTCGTTATACGTCAGCTTTTGCTCCTGCAAAATCCCGATCGCGATCGCTTCTCCCAATTTTACCGATTCGGTGTAGTCTGTCCGCCAGTGTACACCTGCCATGTTGCGACCAATGGAAATATTTGCCGCTAGCTTATTCAATTCACCGCCTACGGTGAGAACCTCTGTACCGGGTCCACTATAGGGGATATAAGACACCAACTGCGTCCCATCCTCATTGGGCACCATTGGCTTGGGTATCTGATAAGACTCATCAAACCACGCCTTTAACATCGTCACACAAGCCCCCGCCACTGTTGCATGTCCCGCACCATAAGCCGGATGAGTCGGTGATCCTTCGGGAAACACTTGCGGTAGCAGATAATTACCATTTTTATCAAACATCGCTTTGAGGGCTTGGGAATTGAGAATCTCTGGATGAATTGGATACTCCGCCCGTCCCGTTAAATGATTGTGAATCAGTCCACCAAAGGCTTCAGGGCGTAGCCGCCGATGCACAAACCATTTTTGATACCAAACCCCTTTTAAGGCTCGCGTCGCCACTTCTGTAACTAAACTGAGGATATGCGGTCCACCAAACGTACCAAACCCATCCTGATTTTCTGAGGTGATATAGAAATTTCCCCGATCAAACGGTGCGCCCATATCCAATAAAATCAAACAAGCATTCAAATAAGCTTGATAGAGGGCATCAAAATGCACATAATTGCCTAAATCCCGCATATTCCGAATATAGCGCGGCACGTCGTCACATTTATCCTGACCACTGAAATCAAAGCCATTTTGCACCGCCAACCACATTTTATAATCGGTCATAAAGTCGCTGTTGGGAACAACCGTCCGTTGGCGTTGGTTAATTTTCAGCGTGCCATATTGGATATCTTTGAGCAAAAATTGCGAGACAAAAGGACCCACCACATCTCCCGGCGTAGACCCTCGGAAAATCACATCCGGTGTCACTTTACCATCTTCTTTTGGTCCCCGGAAATCCGAGCAGTTTGAGAGTTCTTCGGCGGCTTTTTCAATGTCGCAGTTATCGCGAAAGTCGGTAAAATTAACTTCCCGTAAAAGCGCCATCCAGTAAAGTTCGATGGCTTCACAAGCATTTTCTGCCCCATCAATACGGGGAGCCGGGCGAATCGTTAATGACTGAGCATCGGGTCCTTCTAAGTCAAAGGCTAACGCGGCTTGTGGATTGATTAATCGACGACAACCTAGGCGTTTCTTTTCCTCAGAACTGGATTCAGATAACTCAGATTTGCCGTGAGTACAGCCCCGTGGTATTGCCTCAAAATCATCAGGATTGCCACTACACAATGCTTTGAGTAAGAGGCGGTAAGCCTTTTGATCGACTTCACCTAAATCATTATGGGGTAACCCTTTGGAATAGTTGGCAATATAACTGAGTTCATTCTCAGAGTTCCGATAAGCCGACTCCTCACCATTATTTAAATGCTCAGGATGGGGGCGCAAAAAGGCAATTTCAGCGGCTTCTTCACGAACTTGGCGAGCTAAACTGCGACGGGAAAAGATTTTCTTCATATTAATCGATTCTTGGAACAATAAGCTTTATCCTTCAACAGCAACGGCAACCTATCCGGACAACTTACAGGTCGGATTCACGCTAAAATTTTCCAGACAAACTTGAGCCACCGTTGACTCACGGCAGACAAGCACACGGTTGATCGGGTTAAAAGATTAGACCAATAGTAGATGTTTCAATGACGATCTGTCTATATATCACATCTTTCTTTACGAAAATGGGATGCTACCTGATGCGATCGCTCACAAAAATGTAACAATAAACTATTAATTGTCCTACTTATGATGACGAATAAGCTGTTTTGCATTTAAACCTTAATGTCAATAATGGCGAAATCCTTACCGTAGTGCGTTTAGCGAAGCCATGCCGCAGGCTTTGCATCTTGCTCGCTACTAATACCCAATTTAAATGCATGACAGCTTAACGAATAACGAATAACGAATAACGAATAACGAATAACGAATGACGAATGACGAATAACGAATGAGTTTCTAACCCATCCGCTTGAGTTGAATAGAAGCAATACCCGGTGCAGCTTGGGGAGTATTCGGAAACCAGAAAAATGCCACAGCCCACCCATTCCCCGTTCTTTGTTCTCCATTCCCTGTTTCCTCCCCTCACCACAATACTTATTCAGTAACCCCTAAGCTAAAATCACGCATCATCTTCTTAATCTCTATGTTGTGCATTTCCTCCTGACCAATTTGACCCCGGGCAAATTCTTCGAGATAGATGGAAGCATCTTCCACGATATCCAGAAGGTCTTTATAGAGATCTAAGGCTTTTTTCTCATGATTAAGGCTTTCCTGCAAAATATCCTGCACAGAATGTTGGTAGGTTTCCTCGATGGGCGCAATCTTTTGGCTGGGATGACCTTCTAAGCCTGTGATAATTTCTCCCACCTGTTGAGCGTGGAGTAGAGACTCACTAGCCTGTGCCTTAAAAAAGTTGACAATGGGAATTCGGTTGGGACCAATGATCATCAAGGAGTAATGAGTGTAACGCACGACACCAGCCAACTCAAACTCCATAATGGTGTTGAGTACGTCAATGGTCTTTTTCAGGTCAAGTTCTTTCATCATGTTGAGGTTGTGGTATGTAGATTCACTGAGATCTGTTTTAGTTTATCCTTAAAGGACTCTAACAAATCAGCCAACCTACAACAGTTGCTAGAGAACATTTCGCAACCTCGGTCAGGGGAGATGGGGGAGATGGGGGAGATGGGGGAGATGGGGAAGCTGGGGAAGCTGGGGGAGCAAGATGCTCCCATTACGGCGAACCGCTTAGGGTTGGGCATTATTCAAGTTCGCCCCGTCTAAGTTAGCTCCCGCCATATCGGTTCCTGTGATAGTGGCGTTGTTGAGATTGGCATTTTTTAAATCCGTATTGCTCAGGTTCGCGCCTTCCAGGTTAGCACCGTCTAGGTTTGCCCCTGCTAAATTCGCTCCCGCTAAATCTGCCCCGTTGAGATTAACGCCATTTAGATTAGCACCTTCTAAGTTAGAATGACTTAGATTTGCCCCTTCGAGATTGGCTCCTGCCAAATTCGCGTATGCTAAATCGGCATTGGTACAATCGGCACCTTTGAGATTTTTGCCACTCAAATCAGCGCCGTTGAGGGTCAAGCCTGCACATTTGAAGTTACTGGGTGCGACATTGGCATCACTAACTGTAGTGGGTGGGGATATCGTCTCTTCTGTCTGGGCGGGCTGACTGACGGCGGCGTTGGTTACACTGTTTCTCTGTAACAACCATCCGGCTACACCAAGGGCGATGAGTACCGGAAGTGCGATCGCGAACCCCATAACTAAAGGTTTACCACGTTTAGCTTTTCGGAGTTGAGCCTCAGCTTGGATGTTTTCTAACTCAATCTGATGAATCGCCTCTTCCATAAACTCTGATGGAATTTGGGCTTCGGTTCCAGCATCAATTAGCTCTTGTACCGAATAACTTTGGTTGTGCTGGGCATAGATTTGAGCCGCTCGCATCAAAACGTCTTGGGCTTGGTCTTCAGGAATGCGATGTTGTTGGAGTTTCATAGGAGAGTTAGGTTAAGTACAATGAGCAATTTCAAGATAAGGTTGCTGGTTCCGTGAAACGGATAATAAATCGTCGTTAAAGGTTTCAGCGTCTGGCGCAATTCAACGGCGATAAAATTTATAAGTAGACAACCTTAAGCGAGGTTGAACGCTTATTTAGATTTAGGAGGGAGTGGTCTTCTTACTATTTAGAATAGCTTAATGTTGAGAAATTTGAAGGGGTTGGATGGTTGTTTTTGAGCAGGAATGGCAAAAATTCACTGTTAGTTTAAAAAAGAATCTGTTTGTTAAAGACTTGATAAAGAAAATCGTGATTAGGGATTAGTCATGGGGGAAGTTGCGTGTAGGGGCGGGTTTTACCGCATTCGTGTCAATTGAAGCGACAGCCCTCACCCCCAACCCCTGAGTAAGAGGGGGAAAAAGGGAAAAACTGTGCAGGTACACAGCCCAAAACCTGACCCGACTAGGCTTTCAGCAGAATTTATAATACTATTATTAAGTGATACGGATTTGGTAAATTATTTAGGTTAACCTTGGGTAAAAAGCCATGAATATCCGTATTGGGAACGGTTACGACATCCATAAACTGGGAAACGGACGCCCTTTAATTCTGGGGGGTGTAAACATTCCCCACGAACTAGGATTGCTAGGACATAGTGATGCAGATGTCCTCACCCATGGGATTATGGATGCCATGCTGGGCGCATTGAGTCTAGGCGATATTGGTCATTATTTCCCCCCCACCGACCCAAAATGGGCAGGAGCTGATAGTCTAGAGTTATTGAGTCAGGTGAATGAGTTAGTGCGATCGCAGGGTTGGCAGATTAGCAACATTGACTCCGTAATCGTCGCCGAACGTCCCAAGCTGAAGCCTCACATCAAAACCATGCGCGATCGCCTCAGCACGACTCTAGCATTACAACCCGATCAAATTGGGATTAAAGCCACCACCAACGAAAAATTAGGACCCGTGGGACGAGAAGAAGGTATAGCGGCTTATGCTGTAGCGTTATTAGTTAAAGAGCATTAGTTCTTGGTCGGAAATTAATAAACTCAAAGTCCCCCGGAAATTAATAAACTCAAAGTCCCCCTTTTTAAGCGGGGATTTAGGGGGATCTAAACTAAACAGAGCAAGCCATAAATTGATGCAAAATAATCACCACTTGAGAAGAGATCCCCCCTAGCCCCCCTTCAAAAGGGGGGAACTGGAATCCTCTTTAACAGGAGGGAATTGGAATCCCTTTCCAAAAGAGGGAACCGGATCAATTTTCCCCAATCACCGCTTGTGCGGCGGTTGTCGTATAGGAATCTCAACCACAAACTCAGCCCCTTGTTCAGGGGTCGAATTACACCACAGCTTACCGCCATGTTTTTCAACAACAATTTGGTAACTAACCGCCAACCCTAAACCTGTCCCTAATCCTACAGGTTTTGTCGTAAAAAATGGGTCAAATAGCCGTTTTTGGGTCTGCGGACTCATCCCGATTCCATTATCCGCAATGCGGATAAAAACATAAGGATTGTCCGGTTGAGAATTATCCATTTCTCCGCTGGAGTGTTCCTCGGTTAAACCATCCGTTATTGAGGGGTGTGTGGAGTCCGTTTGACTAAGACCTGTACGAATCGTAATCGTTGGTGAAAATAAGACAGTATCCTTGGAAAACTCTGCCTCAGTTTGAGACGAATCGCAATTTTCCTTGTCCTCGATCGCGTCAATCGCATTCGTCAAAATATTCATGAAAACTTGATTTAACTGTCCGGGCCAACAATCGACTGGGGGTAAATTTTCATACTCTTTAATCACACAGATTCCTGCTGCTCCCGGATTCCCCTTGAGTCGATATTGCAAAATCATCAAAGCACTTTCAATACCCGAATGAATATCTATTTTCTTGCGCCCTGACTCATCTAAACGAGAAAATGTCCGCAACGATTGCACAATTTCCCGAATCCGTTCAGCCCCGACTTTCATTGAATATTGAAGTTTAGCAAAATCGGTCAAAATAAAGTCCAAATCGATGCTATCCATCCGCTCTTTAATAACGGCTTGAGGATTAGGATAAGCGGTGCGGTAAAGTTGCACCAGCGCTATGAGGTCTTGGTAATATTCTTGGGCATAAATGAGATTGCCATAAATAAAATTGACAGGATTATTGATTTCGTGAGCAATACCTGCCACAAGCTGACCCAAACTGGACATTTTTTCGCTTTGGATCAACTGGGATTGGGTGCGCTGCAAGTCGTGGAGTGTTTTTGATAATTGGGCGGCTTGTTTACGGGCGTGTTCTGTGGCTCGACAGCTAGCGGCGTAAAGTTCAGCCTGTTGGAGCGCCATGAGCAGTTGACTAATCACCGCTTGCAGGAGTTTAACTTCGCTATCTGTCCAAGGGCGAGTCTCCTGAGTGTGGCTGCAACTAATAATCCCGGTGATTCCCGACGGGGTTTCCAGGGGGATAAGCAAGAGAGACTGATAGTCGAGCGATCGCATAAATTCCTGCAATAATGGATCGCTCACCGTTTCAACGGTATCAATCCGCACAATGTCCAGATGCAATATCTGCTGGGTGAGAACGGCATTGGTATCCGCCCAATAGCAGTCTGTCAAATCGGGAAGCTGAGACTCTCGATCTTCTGTGACAACTTTCCAATAAGCCGGCGTCTGCTCAGTATGATATCGGATAAACTGACAGCGATCGATTCGCAATAGCTGGCGGATTTCCAGTACCGTTTTTTCCAGAATCGTATCTACGTCTAAACTGTTGCGGATTTGCGTCGAGAGGCGATTGAGCAAGGCTTCGCGGCGAGATTTTTCGCGCCAGGGTTCTTCTGGCTGCAACGCCGATTCAGCCGTTTGACGGGCGCTCATATCTTGAACGACGAGCAAAAAGTATTTCGGATCTCCTTGAGGCGTTCGCACTAAGGATAGGGTAATTTGCACCCAGACAATGCTGCCATCTCGGTGTCGGTAGCGTTTTTGTTGGCAGTGACAGTCTAGAGTCCCCGCTAAGAGTAACTCCATTATCGCGCGATCGCTTGCCCAGTCATCAGGGTGAGTTAGGTCTTGCCAGGTGCGGGTGAGAACTTGTTCACGGGTATAACCAACGATTTGACAAAATTTGGGGTTGACCTGGATGACTTTGCCATCCGTCGATACGTGTTTGATGCCAACTGTCGCTTGCTCAAAGCTAGCGCGGAAGCGGTCTTCACGTTCATTTAGCTGTGCCTCAACAGGTCTGGGTGGAGTGTCCACAACAGAGGTTCTAGCTGTATTGGGTCGGGTGGGATTGGAATGAAACAAGGGTTTTGAGTTAACGCTAAACTCAGTTAACGTGCCGTCAGGTTTTTGAATGCTCATGATAACATTCAGGAGATGGAAACGTTTTCGATTGAGACGGCGGAGGTGCCGAAATTTCAAGATGCAGGGGAGCACAGGTGTAGGGGAAGGATGTCAACGCTTGTACTCTGATAACACTTTCTTTATAGTTGTTTAGATTAGTAGCCCAGTAATCGCACTCCAGAACATCCGGTATAATATTACACTTTTTCATAGTAGCCATTAATTGTTTGTAATCGTAATTTCTCCAAGCTCCTATTTTCCAGGTAAACATTAACCAATGATCCAAACTCCTACCAACTGGTCTAACCTGCTGCAACAGATCCTCGACAGACAATCATTATCCCGTGAGCAAGCCGCACAACTGATGCAGGGATGGCTCAACGAGGACATTCCGCCAGTGTTATCGGGGGCGATTCTGGCTGCGATTCAGGCAAAAGGAGTCTCTCCCTCGGAATTGGCAGGAATGGCTCAAGTCTTGCAGGATCAATCCTTACAGCAGGACGCCATTGACCATAAAACACCAGTTATTGATACCTGTGGCACAGGCGGCGATGGTGCATCCACCTTTAATATATCGACGGCTGTAGCTTTTGTCGCGGCGGCGGCTGGTGTACGGGTTGCCAAACATGGGAATCGCTCAGCCTCCTCGAAAGTGGGTTCAGCCGATGTTTTAGAGGCGTTGGGCGTCAATTTATCTGCCCCACCAGAAAAAGTCCAGTCCGCTTTGGATGAGGTGGGAGTCACGTTTTTGTTTGCCCGGGGATGGCATCCCGCCATGAAAGCGGTAGCCCCATTGCGACAAACTTTGAAGGTGCGGACGGTATTTAATCTGTTAGGACCTCTAGTCAATCCATTGCGCCCCACAGGTCAAGTGATTGGCGTATTTGACGCTAACGTCGTATCAACAGTTGCCCATGCGTTAAAACAAATGGGAATTGATCAGGGAATTGTCCTACATGGACGAGAAAACCTAGATGAAGCGGGATTGGCTGACGAAACCGACTTGGCACTTTTATCTGATGGTGGGGTGCGACTGTCTACGCTAAATCCGCAACAGTTGGGCTTAACGTCAGCACCAACAGGCGCGTTGCGTGGCGGCTATGTGGCGGACAATGTGGACATTTTAACGAATGTTTTACAGGGGAAAGGAACCGCCGCCCAACAGGATGTGGTGGCGTTAAATACTTCCTTAGCGCTGCAAGTGGCTGGGGTTGTGGCGTTGGAGGATCACCAAGCTGGGATTGAACAGGCAAAGGATATTCTCAAAAGTGGGGCGGCTTGGTCGAAATTGGAACAACTGATACAGTTCTTGCAAAATTAGGGTAAGTGGTTAACGCATTTTCTTGCCCTTGCCATAATGGGTAAATTGCACAGTTGATCAAGCTATTTGCTGGTGCGGTTATTCTCCTGTAGGGGCGACCCGCTTGCATTAATTAACAATGGTGTCCACTCAATTTGTTCGGGTCGCCCTTTACTCAAATTGTTACCGTGAATAGGCTCGCATCCCTGACTACGAACGATGGAGCGATCGCGATGAGCAATATCACGTTCAAGATTATCGACTATACGACATATTCAGCCGATATTAAAGGGGTGAGACGCTGGGTTTTTCACATTGAACAAGGCGTTGATCCAAGTTTAGATTTGGATGGCAAAGATGAAACCGCCGATCATATTCTGGCGTATGTCGAGAATCAGCCTGTGGGAACCGTCAGGGTGAGATATTTGGATCATCAAACGGCTAAAATTGAACGCCTCGCTGTTTTATCTGATTTCCGAGGACAAGGAATCGGTAAGCTATTGATGGAAAAAGCTCTAGATATTGCTGCCAAAAAGCAAATCAATACAGTGGTTATTCACGCTCAAGATTATGTGAAATCTCTTTATCTAAAACTTGGCTTTTTACCAGAGGGAGAGAGATTTGAAGAAGCGGGTATTTCTCATGTTAAGATGATCAAATCACTTAAGTCTTAAGATTTAACCTTGAATCGGATGGATTAGCCTTGCACCTAAAAATTGTAAAGTCGCGCCGATATAGGGCGACCCGAGCAAATTGAGTGGCTTCCAATTGTTCATGAAAAAGAAGCGGGTCGCCCCTACAAGCCCCCAGGGAGGAGCGCTAATTTATCAACTATTCTTCCCTTGTTTCCCACTCTAGCACATCTTGGAGTTGGGATACTAATCGAGGTAGATCATCTTGAATGGTTTGTTTCCTGAAATCAAATCAGTCGTGTCGGCGTGTCCACTTGCTATCGATAGTTTAACCAAACAGAGCTTGTGCCAGTAGCACAAGCTAAGTGACCAGTTTGATAGGTTGGGATGGAAGGATAGATAGTACCTGGATTGTTTGCTTGACATAAAATTGCCGATAGTTCTACTCTAGTTCTCTCTCGATGGATGCCATTTGAGACAAATCCTACATAGCTTCTCAGGTTTTCTTGGCGAGATATTGCATAGTTTACGACAATTTGATTAGAAGATGAAGAGATAGAATCTTGATTGATTTCATCCTTCAACATCCAATCAAATATTTGCTTTTCGGTGAGAGTTTCAGGGGGTAAATTATTAACAGTATATGGATAAGTATAATAGGTGTAATTATCTGTTTCTGTTTTAATGCCAAGTTCTAATTTTTCAAGCGAATTAGAAAATTTCTTGTACTTCATATAATAGAACGTCTGGGCGCGATTCATTGCTCTTAAGTATGTCTTTGCTTCCAATTCATTTGTCGCTTTAAATTGTTGATTCTTTAAAAAAAATGCGATGGAGAAATAAATGCTAATTCCTCCAGCAATAAATGCGATTAAAACAGCAAAAACACTCAAAACAGTAACCGGGCTAATCGACGGTTGACTCGTCGTCAAAGCTTCAGGAGCAACCGCTGCTGTCAATGACTCTAACCCTTGACGAGCGCTACTAAATCGTTGTTCTGTAGCCGGGTCAATTAATTTGTCTAACCAATAGCTAAATCGGGGATTAAGGCTCACTCGATCAGCAAATTGTAAACGTAAATTATGCTGAGGTAAATCAGCCGGAGCCACACCTGTGGCAAGATGAATTAACGTAGCCCCCAACGAATACAAATCAGACGCCG
>JGI11783J13700_1088662_pt1 | contig 24412 bp, 17 predicted proteins | sample ElkSlonscriptome_6_FD_13700 | JGI IMG/M metagenome (IMG submission 13700)
GGTGTCATTGCTACTGTAATTAAACCAATCTCACGTCCCCAAGCTGTTGCTAATAAGAAGTCAGTATAACGCCGCGTCGCTATGGCTGGTTCAATCTGTGGCAAGTTGACTCCCCAGTCTGTGGCATAATTCTGATGCAGGCGTAATTCTTCGAGAACGCTACCCGCAAGATTATGAAAGGTGTTAAATTCATCCCAGTTGGAACATTTAGCAGCAGCGACGCTATAAGCGCGAGCAAACGCTTCTAAGAAAAAGGCATCTTGACCAACATAGTAAGCAAATTTCCGGCGCTCAAGTGTCCCTGTGGCAATACCTTGAACAAAAGGGTGCGTGAGACACTCTTGTGCTAAATCTTGATTGGATTGCCATAAATCGCTGCTAACTGTCATCGCGCTTGTTTATTGCCATGGACTCAAATTTTGTTCGGGGAGAGTTGGTAATTGTAAGACTGAAGGGATCGGTGTTTTGTCAAATCCACCGTCTACCGATAGATACACTGAGAATGTAACCGCGATCGCTAGCAGTAGTCTTTCTAGCATAACCCACTCCTCTGATTGTCGCTCTTGTGACCTGTCAACTGCCAGTATCTTCTCACTATCTGTGATTTTAATTAAAGGGCGGGTGATGCAAACCGTTAATTTTTGGTGACGATAGTCTAAGCTTTAAGTGATAGGAGTCATAGATTCTAGAGTTTCGGATTGAGTCATCACAGTTAGCCATCCTAAAAAGTTATGCCATGACATTTAAAGTCTTTCCTCCTCTAATCCTGTTTGCCTCTATCTGGCTACACCCCTCAGCGCAGGCGTTCAATCCAGCACACCTAGAACAATTGCGCCAAACAGGTAGCTGTGTCGAGTGTGATTTGAGCGGAGTACAATTGCCAGATGCTCTGTTGAGCAATACGAATTTGATGGGGGCTAATCTGGCTGGTGCTAATCTTATCCGCGCCGATTTAAGACGTGCCAATCTTGAGTATGCAAACCTGAGTGGTGCGAGTCTGGTTTCTACCAATCTTACGGATGCGAAGTTAACTGGAGCTAATCTGATTGTGGCAGTATTAATCAGTGCGAATCTAACTCGTGCGAATCTGGCTGGCGCTGGATTAAATTTGGCTAAATTAGGGAGTACTAACCTAGTTGGTGCTAACTTAAGCCTTGCTGAACTAAGGGCGGCGGATTTAAGTAATGCGAATTTGACGGCTGCTGATTTGAGAGGGGCTGATTTGAGAGGGGCTGATTTGGATAATACTATCCTCAATAACGCTAAACTTAGCTACGCCATTATGCCGGATGGTACTTTATTACCTTAATTTGTTGATTGTTGATTGTTGATTATTTTACTGTTCCCTATTCCTAATTTAAATGTCTAACTATTTATCGAATTTACGACATTTTCTGTATAGTGGGATCATTGCCGTTGGCGTCTGGTCTTATAGCTGGGCTGCTAACGCCTCAGAATCCGTCGTCTTAAAATATCGTTTTCTGCGAGAGACGATATCGGTTCCCGAACTCTCGACATTTGCCCAAACAGGTGAGTTATCACGTTCTCTACAAGCGTATCTGGATTTGGCTGGGAAGCAACCCGAAGAACTACGGACGACTTTAACCCAACCTATTTCAGTTAATGGGATTATGCTTTCTCGGATTCTCAATACTCCTGTGGGAGAAGTAATGCTTGATCGAGTGAGTGAGGTGATTCATACTCCGACTAACCGGGCAAATCGCCAGTCTTTGCGATCTGCCCTCGTGATCTCGGCGCTCAATGATAATCAAATCACCCTGATCGAGATCCTAGACAATTATCCAACCGCCGATGTTCATGTTGAAGGCGATCGCCTAGCGGATATCCTGCAACAGATTACCCGCCTGAGTCAGGGTTTGCCTCCAATTGACCTTTTTTAGTAAGCCAGAGTCTCGAGGGTATCCCGCAAATACCGACGCACCCGATGCTCCAAGCTGCGATCCTGAAGGTGATGGGCGGCGGGATGCTCCATCTGCCAGCGTTGAAATCCAGAACTGGCGGCGATCGCTTCTTTGAGATTGTCCCAAACTGGACTATCTGGGGAAATTTGGTTGGATTCGGATACAGTTGTGCTTTTCATAAACCTTTATCGTGATCTGAACAGAATGAGTTCGTAGCAATTCTTAACTGTTATTTGTATTTTTTAACCTTATTTTCAGAATAACGGAGCTGCGTTGTTTAAATTGTTACATTTGCAACAACTGATTGCCAACATGCCTGTTTTTTTTTGACGTCGTGATGTTGAACAAGAAGGGCGACCCGAGTAAATTGAGTGGACACCATCATTTATTTGTGCAAGCGGGTCGCCCCTACCATCTGGACGTAAGGATAACAAGCTCCCTTGACTTTTATGTCACGCTAATCCGTTTTAATCCACCTGTTCAGGGGACGATTCAGCCGAGGAAGACTCTGGGGCGATCGCAGGTAAAATTTGTTTGACCCGAAACCCTGGTACTGTAAAGTTTTCCGGTATTTTTTCCACTGGATAAGGTTGAGTGGCTGCCCACTCCGCCTCGCTCGTGAATAGAACTTGCACCACACTCAAAGGCACTTGCAAAAATAAGTGGCTTGCCAGAAACCCAACTCCTGCCAAAGCCAATCCAGCGATGTGCCATTGAACTGTCCAGGGAACGACCCCTGCAGCTAAAGGAGCGATGCTATAAATTTGCCACAGTACCCATACCATAAAACCTGCTGCCATAATCGTTAGCAGCGGGTTGGTTTTCCGGTCAAATAAGCTCAACAGTCGCCGCTGGGATTCCGTTAGGCGATCAGGTGTCAGAGCCACCACGAGCAGACTAAAAATGTCAAAGGGGCGGGTCAATTGCATCCACAAAACTGGTGCGATGCCGATAACTGCCACAATTAAGAGTTCTAGCCAGATAGGTAACAGGGGTTCACCCGTTGCCAGTCCTAGCGCGACAACCTCTAACGTTAGGGGCAGTGCGGCTAAACCCGCCAAATGTATCCACAAGAACGGTTCAGACCAAAAAGAGCGCATTGGGTTGTCCTTTATCTTTTGTGATTAGTCCTTAGTCATTAACCAAGGACTAATCACATATCACCTAAGTCGCTGATAGAGTCCGGCGCTTGCTCACCATCTTATAGGTTTCGATGATGTCACCTTCAGTCCAATCATTGAATCTATCAATACGAATACCGCATTCAAATCCGGCATTGACCTCTTTGACATCATCCTTCATCCGCTTCAGCGAATCAAGCACCCCTTCGTAGATCATTTGACCCCGACGTTGCACTCGGATCTTGCAGTTTCGCACTGCTTTGCCTGACTGTACGTAGCAACCTGCCACCGCACCGCGACCGACGGGGAAGACAGCTCGGACTTCCACTTGACCCAAGGGTTCTTCCACCAATTCTGGCTCCAGTAACCCTTCCATCGCCGCTTGAATGTCATCCAAGAGATTATAGATGATGTTGTATTCGCGCACATCAACACTCTCTTGTTCAGCAGCAGAACGAGCGCCGTGAGCCAAAGTGGTATTAAAGCCAATGATTACCGCACCACTAGCCGCCGCTAAGTCAACATCGGTTTCGGTGACTTCTCCAGCCGTCGCTAATAGGACTCGGATTTGAACTTCATTTTGGGGTAACTGTTTGAGTGAACCCAGAATGGCTTCAACCGAACCTTGTACATCTGCCTTCAGGATCAAGTTGAGTTCTTTGAGTTCCCCTTCTTGAGCTTTGGCAGAGAGGCTATTCAGGCTGACTCGGCGGGACGACATCACCTGTTGCAGACGAGATTCGCGCTGTTCTTGGCTTCTCGTATCCGCAACGGCGCGAGCTTCTTTTTCTTGTTCAAAGACGTCAAACTCATCACCAGCAGCCGGGACATCGCTTAAACCCAATACCTCTACGGCAAAGGAGGGTGCTGCCTCGTCTACTCGTTTGCCTCGGTCATCGATCATGGCTCGTACTTTACCGAAGACCGATCCCGCCACTAGAGTATCACCCACCCGCAGCGTGCCATTTTGCACCAACAATGTGGCAACTGGACCTCTTGATTTATCCAGGTTGGCTTCAATAACCGTACCTTTGGCTAATCGGGCGGGGTTAGCGGAGAGTTCTTCAATGTCAGAAACGAGCAGGATCATTTCCAGGAGCGTATCCAAGTTTTCTTTTTGGATCGCACTCACGGGCACCATGATCGTGTCACCGCCCCATTCTTCTGGAACTAATCCATGTTCCATTAACTCCTGCTTCACTCGGTCAGGTTGTGCTCCTTCCTTATCAATTTTGTTAACGGCAACCACAATCGGCACCTCAGCGGCTTTAGCATGGCTAATCGCTTCTCGGGTTTGCGGTTGTACCCCATCATCGGCAGCAACAACTAAAATTGCAATATCGGTTACTCGCGCTCCTCGCGCCCGCATCGCGGTAAAGGCTTCGTGACCTGGAGTATCCAGAAAGACCACCTGTTGGACTTTATCTTCATGCTCCACATCGACATGGTAAGCACCGATGTGCTGAGTAATTCCTCCCGCTTCGCCTTGTGCCACTTTGGTTTCGCGAATGGCATCCAGCAACGTGGTTTTACCGTGATCGACGTGACCCATGATTGTGACTACGGGTGGACGTCGAACCAGGTATTCCAAGTCAGCCGCATCCAGCATTTCGGTTTTAGCGGCTTCTGATTCAGCTTCTTCTGTTTGAACATCAACGCCAAGTTCTTCGGCAACCATTTGAGCGGTGGGCAGATCCAGGGTTTGGGTGATATTCACTGCCAGTCCCTTGAAGAATAGCTGCTTAATCACCTCTGTTTCGGCAAGGTTGAGCTTATTCGCCAGTTCTCGAACGGTTAGCGAATCGTTTAAGACAATTTGCTCAGGACGTTCAGCGACTTCTTGCTTTTCACGACGGCGATCGCGACTTTCTGGTTTACTGCCGGTTTTAACTTCTGGCTTTTTCCTAACCTGACTGGCTGCCGTTGGTGGGGGAGTCTGTCCCGTTTGAGATTTAGGTTTAGGAGGACGAGCAACTGACATACTGACTGCCACAGGAGTGTCAGCTGTTTGGTAGTCACCATCAAACTCTTCCTCATCCTCTTCGATCAGTTTAGGTCGCCGCTTGAGCTTAGCCGCTTTTCCGGGTTTAGCTCCTTCGCGATCTTCTTCTTCATCAATCCATTCACGTTTCTTCGACTGACGTGGCGGCGTGGGTCGTTTGACTTTAAGATTTTTAAGTTCCGGCGGTTCCAGAAGGGTTTCTACGCCCTCATCGACCTCCTCCTGCTTCTGTTCCTGAGAATCCGAATCGATAGCCGCCACTTCAGGACTCTCACCCGGACGAGTCGGTCGGGAGCGTTTGGGGGGAGATTGAAGTTTAGGAACAGGCTGAGCCGGAGGTTTCGGATGAGCTGGGGCTGGAGATTTAGCCGGAGTTTGAACCGGAGTTGGCGGTTCAGGAGAACTCGTCGATTCAGGCGGCTGAGAACGGTCATCCGACTCTGATGGAGTCTCATCCGATCGCTCGCGCTTCAATTTCGGTCGTTCGACCTGGGTGGGTTGACTGGGTTTCGGTGACGCTGGCCGAACGGGGGGTTGGATAAGTTTGGGTTTTGCTTCCACTTCAGCTTTAGTATCGTTCTCCTGTGACCCTTGAGATGGAGTTGGTGTTTCTGTTTCTGTTTCTGTTTCTGAGTCAGAATCGTCCTCCTGCAAATTCACTGGTGTCGTCGGTCGATTAAGCTGGGCGGGTGGACGCGGTGGATTCACAGTCGGCTTGACGGGGGGTTGAGAAGACTTTGACCCAGATTCTGATCCCTGGGAAGAGCTAAAACTGGAACGAGGCTTAGGCTTAACGCTCAGAATTTGCTGTTTGCGCTGATTATTATTGTTAGAGTGTCCATCTGTATGGTTAGCAGATGCTGAGGTTGTTTGGTCACGACCTTTGAGGCTAGTGATCCCCTCAGCATATTTTTCCGCCGCCGCTCTGATTCGCTCAGCTTCAGATTCTGTAATCGTGCTACTGTGACTTTTGACTGCAATATGAAGTCCTTCGCAAATATTCAAAATGTCCTTGTTGTCCAAATTCAATTCCCGTGATAATTCGTAAATTCTGACTTTGCCGTTGTTCATCCACTATTCCCCCGTCGTACATATTGTTACACCATAGCTAAATGATTGAAAGCGTGCGTGGTCATTGGTTTCCGTGCCGGATTGGCTTAAATCAATAAGGTGTCTTTAAGAGTCTACTCGATAACTCACCAATAACTCATGTTACACAGGCGATCATTGATTGACTGTAAGCCAGTTGGATATCTCTACACTCTTAATCAGAGCCTGGATAGTTAACTTACACAAATCTTAACAAAACTAGATAGATTTTCTAGATCCCTAGATCCTCAGTCTCTTCCTCAGGTAGGAGTTGTTAACTTGATCAGGGTCAGACTCACCTCCGAACACCATTAGTAATGGTACTCCTTTACCATCCTAGCGATTGCTTAGGTTCATTGAGAGCCTTGCTGGAGTTTTTTGGATGCATTGGCTCAATCGCTGCTGCGTTGGATGCTCCAGGGACAAGGTTCTAAACGCTGCCATAATCGTTGATAAATTTCGTCGGGAACCGATGCCCTCAGCGCTCGTCCCAATCGATTTTTTTTCTGAGCAGCCGCCAGACAACTCGCTTGAGGACAGATATAAGCCGAACGTCCCATGCCCTGATCTAATTTTACCTGTCGCGAGGGATGGATTCGCACAACTCGCCATAATGCTTGTTTTTGAGCCACCCGGCGACAACTTAGGCAACGTCGGTAATTGGGTTCCATAAGATTCGGACAATGATTTTGGTGTAGGCTCGCATGAGTTTACTGTTCACGGCATAACCTATCTCGGTAAACGAGGTGAGGACAGTGAGGAGGGTGTCTTGAGCAACGGCGTACACCAGCCTCCATGAAAATCTCTCCCCGTTCCCTCTTGATCAAGTTAGGTGCAAGGGTTCAACGCCCTTAAGGAATCTACAGCCTTGCTCTGATCCTCCTAAGATTAGGACAAAATATCCTCCTCTTCCTCGTCTTCAGCAAATTCTTCCTCATCTTCAGCAAATTCTTCCTCGTCTTCAGCAAATTCCTCCTCGTCTTCAGCAAATTCCTCCTCGGCTAGAGATTGAGGATTTGTCACCTTTGCCTCTAACTCGGCTGGTGAGGAAGTTTCTCTCTCTAGTTGCTCCTCATCCTCTTGTTCATCAGCGAGTTCGGCTTCCCTCTGTGCGATCGCGGCTTGTAACTCCTGCATTTTCTGGTGTTCAGCTTCGTAGTCGTACTTGGCGATATCTTTAATATCAATCTTCCAACCTGTGAGACGAGCTGCTAGGCGAACATTCTGTCCCTCTTTGCCAATAGCTAAACTGAGCTGATCTTCCGCGACCAAAATGTGAGCTTGACGCCCTTCCGGATTCACCAATAAGACTTCCTCTACTCGTGCGGGACTCAGAGCATTGGCTATATAGGTAGCGGGATCAGGCGACCAACGAATCACATCTATTTTTTCGCCGCGCAATTCATTAACGACCACTTGAATGCGCGATCCCCTAGCGCCGATACAAGCCCCAACGGGATCAACATCCCGCTCTAGGGTATCCACGGCAATTTTAGTCCTAGGTCCGACATGACGCGACGGTGGATTAGCTTCTCGCGCCACCGCCACGATTCGCACGACTTCATCTTCGATTTCTGGGACTTCATTGGCAAACAGATAGACCACTAAACCAGCCGAAGCTCGCGAAACCACAAGCTGGGGTCCACGGTGAGGACCTTCACGCACTTTTTTGAGAAAAACCTTAAAGGTACTGCCAATGCGATAGGTATCGTTGGGTAATTGTTCGCGCTTAGGCAGTTCAGCTTCCACTTCCGGCTGACCAAAGCCGCTGCTAATCGCCATGATCACCGATTGCCGCTCAAATCGTAGCACTCTGGCTTGGAGAACCGTTCCTTCTAACTCTTCAAATTCTTCTTGGATCAACTTACGCTGTTGATCCCGTAGTTTTTGGGAGAGTACCTGCTTGGTTTGAATAGCTGCCATTCGACCAAAATCACGTTGATCTGGGGTAACATCCAGAACCACCGAGTCACCTAATTGTGCCTCTGATGCGACTTCTTGAACTTCTTTGAGGGAAATATGATGATCGGTGTTGCCAACTTCCTCAACAATGGTTTTGGTACAAAGAATGCGGAAGCCTTCTTCTTCGATATCTAAATCGACCTCAAAGTTGTTAAAATACTCATCATCAAAATGAGGTCGCTCTATGCGTTGCGCTCGACGATAGCGCTCGTAGCCTTTGATCAGTGCTTCTCTCAGTGCCTGTTGGACTGCTGATTTCGGTAAATTATGGCTTTGAGAGATCTCTTCGATCATCTTTTTTAGTCCCGGCAGATTAACGATAGACATAGGCAAATCTCCATAAACTGTTTATTAGGGGTCGTGAACAACCGCAACCCATGCTCAATGACTAAATTCCATAAGATCTAAACGGGTTTAACCCTGCTCATCGAACTGAACTTTAGTCACTTGCTCGCGAGGAATGGCGATCGCCCGTCCTTTTTGGTTGATATATACACGGGTATCATCCCGGCGAATTAATTTCCCTCGCCATTCTTTATGTCCTTGGTCAGGTTCAGCGGTGTTGACCACCACGGAAAATCCTTTAAATGCGATGAAGTCTCGGTCTGTCGTTAGCTCTTGCGAGATCCCAGGACTAGAAATTTCCAAAACATAAGCATCTGGAATCAAATCCACGGCATCTAATTCAGCTTCTAAAGCCCGACTCATGCGTTCACAGTCATCTAAACCCGTATCGCCGTCGCGGTTGCGGATATCTACCCGAAGTACAGGGGGACGTCTGTTCGTGTGAAACACCGCCCCAACGAACTCCAATCCCAATTTTTCGGCTACTGGGGTTGCCAAATCGATTAGTTGTGGAATCAGGGGATGAGTCATAGAAAAACTTCAACAAAAAAAGTGGGTTCAACCCACCTCCAGGTAAAATTTCTGCCAAGAAGCCTAGCAATAATTAACACAATCTCTACCCTGCTTGTGTACTTGGGAACAGTTTTATAGTTCCCCCAGACGCCGACATCAGGATAGAGTGACTTCCGTTGCTATGTTAGAGTTTAGCGCAATCTTTGCACGTTGTGGGATCGGATTACCACAAGCAAAGGGGGGTGACGGTGGAGTGTTGACCCTTTGCTTCGCTAGTCGGACATGGTGCGTGAGTTAACCCTCCACCTCCCCTGTCTTCCTCATCTTCCTCATCTCCCTCAACTACACCTGTCGCTTTTGCCGAATTGCCCGGGTTTGGTCAAGAATGTCTTCTAAGTCCTCTTGGGACAAGCGTTCGACATAATTAACTTTGACTTCCTCTAAGAAGGCGTTGAGCAAGTATTGAATTTCATCTAAGGTTTTCTGGGTCTGCATTTGAGAGCCATAAGCTTCGCCCAGATGACGAATTAAGCGTTGCAGAATTTGATCTCCAACTGGATCATCTGCGATCGCGGCGTCTAATCCATCGTAAAGCGCTTGGGTAATTTGGTGTACCAGTTGTTCGGTTAACTGATTGCGAATTGTTTCTACACCTGGTACTCTCTCTAGTCCCTGATAGGCTTGAGACTGATTCAAAATTTTGTCCACGTTATGCCGTAGCAAGTCTTCTATATCGGTACGGATAGCAGGAAACACCTGATTAACTGTCATCTGCACCATGATCTTAGTCAGTGCTGCGACTTCGTCGGTTTCGTTGAGATCGATGTAGGGGCGAACTTCCCGTTGCTGAAGAAAATTGGCTATCTCCCCTTGGCGAATGGAAGATTGGAGTTCGTTAATAATCTGAATCACTACCACTTGGGTCATATCGCCAGCGATTTCAGCGACAAATCCTTGACGCGCTTGTTTCTGAATCGCACTCATATCAACTAGCTTCGCCTGATCCAGTCGAATTGTCACCGGGATGATTCGCAGCCAGCGCCAGAGGGGAATCAAGAAAAAGATGTCATACCAACGCCATAACATCGCATCGAGCCAACTGACCCCTGTTCGCTGGCGACTGATGAACCAAGTACGACCCAAAAAATCTGTCAAAAAGATTAGGAAAAACGGGAAATCAACGAGTCCAAAGTAATCGACAAAATCGCCTGTTTCTCCAATGGGACGGTAGTAGTTGGCTTGAATTAAAGGACGAATCTCCTCGTTGAAAAATTCGAGTTCATTCTCCGGATCTTTAGCGGTTAAGTTTGCTTGACTCCAAAATTCTATAAAGGCTTCTTTGGCAGAATCCTCGTCATTGGCAATATGCTCCCGCATCTTATTTTTTATTTTTTCCAAATCTCCCGTTTTATTGGCAAGTTGGAACGGGTTTGTTTCAATCATTTCTACGCTGCGTTGGCGCAGGTCTTCTAAAAGTTGGGTGACTTCAGGAGACTGTAAGCTTCTCAGCTTTGTTCTTAGGTTGGTTGCATCAATCTCCGCTTTTAATTCATCAACCTTATCCAAATATTGCTCTGTGTCTCGATAGGGTTGAATCCCCTTGATTGGGTCATACCACTGGGTAATCGGCGGTAGGGGAACCTCTAAGGGCAAACCGGAAAAACTAACCGGACCGATGTCAAAACTTAATAATTGGACTTCCCCATGTAGCCAAAAATCTCTTAGAGGTAGGTAGGTTAAGTCAAACAAAACCAATAGGTAATTCAGCGAAGCCACAAGTGCAACCGCTCGTTCCCACAAAAGCGCGAGACGAAATTTACGCTTACTTTTGCTTGGGGTCAATCGTTGGATGGATGACATATTTTTTAGGACTAGACCAGCACTAAGTTTAGATATAACTACTTATAGCCAAACTTGGACTGATCAGAAGGGATTCACGTTGAGTGCTAACTAGAACTATCAATCCTATGGGTGATAGGGTTTTCTGTCAAACTAGGTTAGCTTGGCGGTTGTAGACGCGGAGCGGCTTCCCGTAGGGTAACCGCAGCTACACAAACGAAACCCGCCTGCGCGGGTTCCCGTATCCTTTATTTTTTTCCTTCTTTCGAGGCTGGATACCTCGTCCATAGCTAACTTTTCACGGGAAGTCTAGAAACCTGAGTCAGGGCGGGTTTAGTTACATCTGGGTGCAACCAAAAAGATGGTTGTGAAACCCGCCCCTACACAATCAATACTCACGTTGCTCCACATACCGTGAAAAGTCAAGTCCATAGTGGAACTAAGAATCCCCGCACTTATAGAGCGGGGAGTGTCAAATTAACTATGGAAAGACACGACCAGGATGAGTCATGGGAGCGCTAGGACTGTTGTAGATATCCCATTCCTCAATACCCCGATCGCGCAGAATGGTTTCGGCTTGGCTTATTTGCTCATCCGTTCCCTGAACCAACACCAGATAATCCCCATAAGAGAGGCGATCGCTATATTTTTTGGCTTGCTCTTCGGGAACGCCTAAGTTCGCGAGTATACCGACCAAACCACCAGCGGCTGCACCAATAGCTCCTCCGCCTAATGCAGATGCGATCGCGGCGGCTTCGGTTCCAACAAATACCACCGGACCCACACCAGGAACTGCTACGGTGACTAACCCAACCAGTAATCCAGTTAATCCGCCCAAGACACCCCCAGCTACAGTCCCTGTGGTTGCATCTTTAGCTTTTTCATGACTCACTGGATCGGTAACTCTCACCCCAGACACCTGATCGGGATGTTCGGCGTCTTTGGCAATCACTGAAACGAGGTTCATGTCAAATCCAGCCGCTTTTAACCCATCGAGAGCATTTTTTAAATTTTGCTCGTAAGAAAAGACACCAATCGCTCGCTGATTTTGCGTTACAGGTGTTGGTGCTGTTGGTGGTGGAGTAACCGGAGTTACACCCGTCGGCGTTGCACCCAAAGGTTCACCAAAGGGGCCTGTGTACGCCGCGCCAAGGGGTGTAGGAGATCCCACCGGAGCCGCCGTTGGGTGAGTATAGCCGGGAGCGGGAGTATTCACCTCAGGACGGTTATAACTTCTCCACTCTTGAATTCCTTGAGGTTTCAGGATAGAAGCCGCACGGCTGATTTCCTCTGGTGTGCCATCCACTAGGATTAAATAATGTCCTTTTTCTAAGCGATCTTGGTAAATTTTTGCTTCGGCTTCGGGAACTTCTAATCCAAGTAATGCCCCAAATAAGCCGCCAGCCGCACTACCAACCGCCCCACCTAGGAGGGTATTGCCAATCACTGAAGCGGCTGCACCGCCGACTAAAATGGGTCCAACTCCAGGAAGCGCGATCGCACCCAAAGTACCAATTAAACCTACAATACCTCCTGTAACTCCCCCCGCAACTGCACCAGCCGCCGCACCTTCACCCGCTTCATTTTCGGTATCATCTTGCACTTCAACGCCAGCAATTTGCTCCTCATCCCGGGCAATGGCTGATACTTGGTTCATGGGAAAATTGGCATCTCTCAGATGTTTTAGAGCATCTTCGGTAGCTTGTCGCGTCGGAAAGACCCCCACACCTCGCTGATATTGACCTAACGTCATAGTATCCGCCTCCATTTATCTATAGGTTTTCACCCTGATACCCCTATTTCTACATTTCTCTGGCAGACATTCATCAATCGTGCGAGATAACCACTATTAGTCACTTGTCCATCTGTAGGAAGAAAGAATTGTATGAATCATGATTGGATGAGGTAGTCGGGGCGGGTTTAGTCACATCTGGGTAAAGTACGAAACGATAATCGTAAAACCCGCCCCTACATCAACACTCTATCGCCTGTTTCCTGACATAAGACATAAGACATAAGACCATTCCACGGAAATTGCGACTCAGGGGTTCGGTTCTACGACCCCGGAGAGATGACGAGAGCCAGTATCCTCATAGATAGACAAGTAGAATTGGCAGTTCATGGGGATAGATAGTGGTGCAAAAGTGGTTGTTACCAAACATCAGCGAAGTTTTAGCTCAGAATACGCCGACTGGGGTGAACAATCCGGTCGAATCTCAGGTTGAATCGACAACGGTTGTCATGAATAAGGGACAGCGCAGTGCGGCGAGTCAGCGGATGAGAGACGAAAGGCGATCGCAGCGAGAATGGCAAAGTGCGATCGCGTCTCTGGAAAAGTTACTCTTACAAGTCCTTTGCCAAGACGATCAAGGGGACAACTCAGCATCTCTAAACGGGTTAGTTTTAGCCGGTCCTGCACCTGTTTTAAGCCACTCTGATTTGCTTTCTCATTTTCAAACGGGGGTGTTTACGACTGAAACAGTAAACCCTTGGAGTTTTATGCCCTTTCAATTGCCTCCAGCTCAACCGGAAAAAGCTCAAGGTACGGTTAATACTACTTATGAACTCTGCTTATTTCCGGCTGACTCATTGACTGAGGAGCAGTTTTGCTTAGTCTTTACCCGTGGCTTTAGTTTAGTTATGGCGGCGGGAGACGATCCCAATGGTGTACCTGGATTTCGCTTTTCCTTTGATCCAGAGGATGTACAAAAAGCTTGGGCGTCTCTTTATCCTCGTTTATTATTAGTCAATCCCCATCAACTGAGTCATTTAGATACATTAGTTAAGCAGTTTGCGCCTCAGCCTCCCGATTATAAAATTGTTATGCAATTTGGGCGTCAGTTGCTGCAAAATATGCCGGAATATTCTGTAGAACCGAAGAATGAAACCATAGCAGTAACCCCGATTAATTCAGTTACTCAAGTCTCTACAGACCCAGCGTACAGTGAGACAATTGAAGACCGGGATTGGCAACCCTTAGCTAAGTCAGAAACCCGTGTTAATCATCGAGTGTCCCAACTCCGTGAATCCGCGCCGGATGTGGAACTTCTGCAAGCTTTAACTCATGAAGTTCGCACACCCCTAACGACGATTCGCACGTTAACTAAATTATTATTAAAACGTAAAGATTTAGCACCAGAAGTGATTCGGCGTCTGGAAATCATAGATCATGAATGTACAGAACAGATTAACCGCATGGAGTTAATTTTTAGAGCCGTTGAATTAGAAACAAAAGCGGTGAAAGAAACCCCTGTTAATCTCACATCAATGTCATTGGCTCAAATTTTCCAGACTAGTATTCCCCACTGGCAAAAGCAGGCACAGCGGCGTAATGTCAGCTTGGATGTCGTATTGCCGCAAAATCTGCCCACGGTGGTGAGTAATCCTTCGATGTTAGATCAGGTGTTGACGGGTTTAGTGGAGAATTTTACCCGTACCTTACCAGCCGGCGGTCATATTCAGGTGCAGGTCACTCCCGCTGGAGACCAGTTAAAGTTGCAATTTCAGTCCCAACCTAACCCAGAGAATTCGGGGAATTTGGATAAGTTTGGACAGTCAACCTGTCAGACGTTAAAGTCAATTGGTCAGTTATTAATGTTTCAGCCAGAAACAGGCAGTCTGAGTTTAAATCTAAACGTGACCAAGCATTTGTTCCAAGCCTTGGGCGGTAAATTAATTGTGCGTCAGCGACCGCAAACTGGGGAAGTGATGACGATATTTTTGCCTTTGGAAGTTAGGAATAATAGCAGTAATCAAGAGGGAATATTGGTGTAGCAGTCTCACCAACAGCCAGGGGTTGGGTTAAACCCCTGGCTAAAAGCTAAAGTTGTATCATTTCGCCTATAACTTTGCCCCATAGTAAGGCGAAAGAATTACTCCATCCTGATAATCTAGTAATCGTAACGATGTGATCCAAATAGTGCAATATCTGAATACTATGATGCTCAAAAAACTATCCTTAAATCACCCCTGGCAAAATCAATGCCTTCGCCGATGCTTAACCGCAATCATTGGACTAATTCTAGGAATTAACCTAGTATGCTTCCCAGCGATCGCGGCGACTCCAGCCATAGAGGTTAACGTGAGTTTGGGCAATTCAGCCGATGAATTGAAGTTCTTCCCTAACCAATTTGAGTTTGTCGCAGGTAAACGCTATAAACTGTTGCTGGATAATCCTAGTCCCCAAAAGCACTACTTCACCGCCAAAGACTTTGCTGATGCGAGTTGGACTCAAAAAGTTGAAGCCGCCAAAGTCGAAGTTAAAGGAGCAATCCATGAACTGGAACTGAAACCCGGTGGCGAGGCTGAGTGGGTATTTGTGCCAATGAAACCCGGAACCTACGAACTTCATTGTTCAATTCCTGGACATACAGAAGCAGGTATGGTAGGAGAAATTACCATAAAACCTGAATAATATGATGTCCGGCTTGCTCACCCATAATAAAAATGTAGGGGCTTGGTTACCAAGCCCCTACGCACTTGGGTTAAAAAACGCGATCGGCGGGATAAGGAAATAATATTATTACTCCCCGCTTTGAGACTGACGAATGGGAATCTCAATCCAAAATCCAGTTCCTTCTCCTGGCTGAGAACTGCATTTAAATATTCCCCCATGTTTTTCCACGATAATTTGATAACTAATCGAAAGCCCTAAACCCGTTCCTTTACCAATCGGCTTGGTTGTAAAAAAGGGATCGAAAATTTGTGATTGAAGTTCTGGGCTAATTCCTGAACCACTATCAGCAATTTGAATGATGATATGAGTTGGAGATGAGCCTTGATTTTTCTCTATTTGTGTGGTGTTATTCGGACTATATTGGTTCTCACTAATCTTAGATTGAACACTTGTGGAAATCGTAATCCTCTGGTTATCTGGATTACAGTCTTCTAACGCATCGATCGCGTTGCTCAAAACATTCATAAAAACCTGGTTGAGTTGACTGGGATAGCATTCAACTAACGGCAACTCCCCATAATTTTTGATCACCTGAATCCCTGGATAATTGGGTTTCCCTTTCAGGCGATATTGTAAAATCAGTAATGTACTCTCTATCCCTTCATGAATATCCACTAACTTTTTCTCGGCTTGATCCAGGCGGGAGAAGTTTCGCAACGACAAAACTAGCTTGCGAATCCGTTCCGATCCCATTTTCATCGACTCTAAAAGCTTGGGTAAATCTCCTTCTAAAAACTCCAAGTCGATAACATCTAACAATTCAATAATTTCTGGCTCTGGCTGAGGATGATATTTCTGGTAGGAATGAATAATATTCAGTAAATCCTGAGCATACTGACTGGTATAAACCAGGTTACCATAAATAAAATTAACCGGATTATTAATTTCGTGAGCGACTCCCGCAATCAACTGTCCCAGACTCGACATTTTTTCGGTTTGAATCAGTTGGGCTTGAGTTTGCTTTAGATGGTGAAACGCACTTGCCAATTGTTGGGCTTGGGCTTGAGTATGGGTAAATAATTCCGCTTGCTGAATCGCCACCGCCGCTTGATCGGCTAACTTTTTTAGCAGTTTAATCTCTGAGGGAAGCCAATCTCGCCTAGCTTTACATTCTTGAGCAATTAAAAATCCCCACAGAGGTTGCTCCCATCTGGGACAAGGAAGACTATCCAGCATAATGGGTATTTCATTAGTTTGAGGATTCTCCACGCCAATGGGAACAATTAAAGCGGCTTGTACTTGACAACGTTTTAAGAACTCTTGTTGATCCGGAGTTAATCGGGCTTGAGTGATATCCTTAATCACTCCTAAATTACCTCGCTTATACACTTGAATCTGGGCTTTCGAGAAATACTGCTGCGGATCATCAATATCCAAAAGCGATAACCACTCACCTGTCATCGATTCCACAATAACTTGACCGTGGGAATCATCGGTAAACCGATAAATGATCACTCGGTCAGTGTTCAGCAGTTGACGAACTTCTCGTACAATCGTTTGTAGGGTGGTTTTCAGATCAAGAGTACTGCGAATTTGGTTGGTCACTCGCTGTAGCGCCCGCCCTTGCTCTAGAGATTGTTGTAACTTAGCTGTGCGTTCAGCCACTTGGCATTCTAAGTTACTATTTAGGGCTTGTACTTGAGCATAAAGTTTATATTGCTCGATCGCCATGGCAAAATGATGACCGAGTGCGATCGCTAGTTCAATGTCGTAATTCGTCCACGGTTGAGCTTGATTCCGTTTCACCTCTCGCCACTGTTCAAAGGATTGACGGGGACTGCGTTGTTGTTCATTGGGGTTAAACTCTCCCGCCCACAAAATTTCTTGCATCACTTGAGAGCGAAAAATACTCAGATACCCCAGGAATGAGGAGCGATAATACAAGGGTATTACTAACCACCCTCGAATGGGAGTGGAATCAAAAGCTGAAGCCAAACTCGCCAACTCTGAAACTTGATACAAATCGTTGACGATGAGCGGCTGACAACCAACGGGACTCGAATTAGATGCGGATGAGCCATTGTGCCTGTCAGGGGTTATATTTCCAGTTACCCATTGGACAAACAAAGGATGCTCTTCAATCGTCGTCGGACTGTCTTGATCTCCAAATGTAGGTTGTGTGCCACATATAAGGCACTCTGCCCTAGGATTCACTTGGTCTGGGGCTATATAGAGTCTACCTCCCCAACTCGATAGAGCGCTAACCGTTTCTTGTAATGCAGCTTGAAGTTGAATCGTGGGTAATGAATGCAGCAAGGTGGAGACACGATTAATCGTCGCTTCGATCTGATGCTGCTGACGGGTTTGGGATAAGAGATTAGATTGGGCAATAGCAATGGACACTTGATCCACCACCGATTGGACAATCTGCAATTCCCGTTGGCTAATGGTACGGGATGTGACGTGATGAGAGACTAAAAGTCCCCAGAGTCGTTTCTGGGAGCGTTGAGCCTGGATATCATAGTGGACAATGGGTAAGACCATTGAAGACTGGACCCCCATTGCTCGTAAATACTTGACATGACAAGCATCTACGGGACGATAGTGAATCGGTTGCGGCGTGGAGCGATTCTCTGTTTCTGAGGGTTCTAAGGGTGATAAACCAATCAGTCCCCCAGAAACATCCACAATGGAACGCAAGCGCTCGGTGAGGTACAATTGACGGGCTTGTTCGGGAATATCATCGGCGGGGAAGTTTAATCCGTTGAGAGAAGACAGTCGATTGGTGTTGACTGATTCAGCAATCACCTGTCCACCACCCGACGCATTAAAGCAGTAAACCATGACGCGATCGGTTCCTAACAACGATCGCACTTCTGCAACTGTGGCATTTAAAATCTCTTGTATTTCTAAGGATTGGCGAATCCGATTCGTGATCCGGCGCAACAAGTCTTCTTGATCGAGTTCTGGCTGTAACACTGTCCTACTCCTATGAAACACGGTCTGATTCTGGGTTAGAGGGCAATCCAAGTTACGAATCAGATGGTTAGCTCGATGCACCGACTTCACAAATCTGTGTGAATATACTTAATTAATAGTGTAAGGATTCTGAGCGCTGAAATCAGTTTTCACATAAAAACCCAGCCGTGAGCGATCGCCCTAACCTGAACGCCCTGAGTTGTATGTCACGCCTTTGATGGGCATACCCCCACACCCTACACCCCTGATCAGGATTTCCCTGAGACAAATTAGATGCACATAAGCGAATCAGACGGTAAATTTGATTCTACCGTTTCCTCTGAATTAGTTGAAAGCCCCAGAGTAAGCGCCTGTCGTCCTCAGATTTACCGATCCACGAGTTTGCAGTTCGCCTGTGCTAAATGCTGTCGGATATGTTGACGGACATTCATCAGCATTTTTCCCAAATGATTCTCACCGGTTTGATCCTTACCACAACCCCAGTAGTAATCCCTGGGAGAATCTTCAACAATCACTTCTTCTCCGGTGTTCAACAAGATTTCCTGAATATCAGGATGGGTGAGAAATTTGGTCAAAACCCCTCGCCACATGATCTGTTGTTTAACCTGTTCCCAATCAGGACGATGATTACGGGTGCGATCGCGTCCGAGGAGGGCGGCTTCCATTGGTGTTGACACATTTTTGATTGTCCTGATCAAGGCTTCGTCTGTCGTTCCGACGAACTTGTGCGCTTGATAGTAATGCTCAACGGTTTGCCAATACCAGCCATCGATCTGGATTGGGTGGGGAGAGAAGTTGGAAAAGCAGCCATAGGGTTCCTCAACCTTATAAAAATAAATTGTCATGGCAAAACTGTCAAACTATTTCGCTGGGCAAAAAGCCTCGTCTAATGACGAGTCACGTTGTCGGGTGCGGCGTCGGAAACCATGTCCCTGAAGCCCACCCCAGATTTAAGGGTTTAGTTATCTAGTCCTTTTTATTGGTCAACCGACGGCTGATTGACACCTAAATCTTATAGTAGCGATCACCAGGCGTTGACGATGAGGGGAATGAGGGGGATGAGGAGAGGGGGAGCTAGTACAGCGGGCATGGAAATACTTGAGCGGCTTTGTATCTGCGGGAGAGCAGGGTTGTAGGGGCGGGTTTCACTATTATCGTTTATGAAATGGATGTGACTAAACCCGCCCTTTAGGGGAGCAGGGGAAGGCGAATCGCCAAACCCGCTAAAACAATAGCAGCCTTACCTGACTCATCTAAGGGATTTCCTCTTGCTATCACTATGCTAAACAGAGTTGCACTGAACCACTACCCTTGAGTTGTCTTCAGTTGCATTGCTCCCGACACGTTAATTGAGGAAATATTAGCGGCTATGGGTGGGCTGCTATTGTTAATTAGGATCGTTTCACTATCTGATGTGGCAGATATTACTGATACAACAGAGATAAGATGGATAGTCGTTTTACCTCCTGAACTCAACAGTGAACGAAAGTGTAATATCTGTCACTGGAAGCTTGATTGATTGCTTCAATTCTTAATTTATCACTGTTCCGGAAAATGGGATCAAAATGATAAACTAATTTACTTTCCGTTAAAATCTGTAATGTAATCGGCAGAATGTCGAAAAAAAAAAGAGTCACTTGCGCGACTCTCTTGATTATCAGGGTGCATCTACATATCAAACTATAGCACTTTGGGGATGAGGGGTGTAACCCCCTATTTAGGCAAAGAGGGACAAAGAATAATTGCTGCAAGCTAGTCAATGACTGGGGTTGAAGAAAAATTGCCTAAAAAAATAGACAGCATTTTGTTACAAAAATTAACTAATATAGAAAAAACAGTCATCCAGAATCGGGAACCATGCAAACAGTTACCCCACCCTCAACCCGTAAAGCTTGGGCAAACGCGATCGCTCAACCCGCCACTGAATTTCCCCTAACCCCCTTACCAATTCTCTCTGGCAGAATTCCTCAAGGGTTACGAGGCTCTCTGTATCGCAATGGACCAGCCCGTCTAGAACGAGGAGGTCAACGGATGGGACATTGGTTTGATGGGGATGGCGCTATTTTAGCGGTTCATTTCACCGATGCGACAGCAACTGGGATCTATCGCTACGTGCAAACCTCCGCCTATCAAGAAGAAGCCGCCGCCGGGACATTACTTTATCCTAACTATGGCACCAAAGCCGCAGGGCGAATCTGGGAACGGTGGGGTAAACCCGTGAAAAACAGGGCAAATACCTCTGTATTACCCCTACCGGATAAATTGTTAGCCCTGTGGGAAGGCGGGAATCCTTATGCACTTGACCTGCAAACCTTAGAAACCTGGGGGCGCGATCGCTTAGACTATTTAGGCGAGGGAGACTCGTTTTCAGCCCATCCCAAGTGTGATCCAGAAACGGGGGAGATATTTAACTTTGGCATCAGCCTCGGACTTAATTCCAGCTTAAATCTCTACAAAAGCGACTCAACAGGCAAAATTATCCAAAAAGGAACGATACCACTCAAAGGCATACCCCTAGTTCATGATTTTGTCCTCGCAGGCTCTTATCTTGTCTTTTTCGTGCCACCTGTACGAGTAAATCTCCTACCCGCCGCCTTGGGGGTGAGTAGCTTTGGGGAGGCGATGGAATGGCGTCCCCAATTAGGAACCCAAATTTTAATCGTTGACCGAGAAACGCTTTCATTAGTCGCCCGTAGCGAAGCTGATCCTTGGTTTCAGTGGCATTTTGCCAATGGCTATGTGAATCAGCAGGGTTCTATCGTGGTCGAATTTATTCGGTATCCGGATTTTGGCACAAACCAACGTCTCCAAGAAATCGCAATCGGTGAGATTCATACGGTTACCCACGAGACATTATGGCAAGTCGAGATCAATCCCCAAACTGGGATGATTATCGCCGAACGGGAATTGCTAGATCGATACGCCGAGTTTCCAGTGGTTCCAGACGCGCAAGTGGGTCAAGCCTCCCGTTCTATTTATATGGCACTGCATCGCCAAGATATGGATCACCGTCGCGAAATTTATAGTGCGATCGCACGGTTTGATTGTCAAACCCAAACCCTAATCGAAGCCGATTTGGGCAAGAATCGCTATCCCTCAGAACCCATCCATGCACCCGACGCGCTTAATCCAGAACAGGGGTGGGTATTAACCGTCGTTTATGATGGAAATTCTAACCAAAGTGAAGTGTGGATCTATGATAGCGATGCTCTTGATCAAGAACCTGCCTGTCGGCTGCAATTACCGCAGGTCATTCCGTTGAGTTTTCATGGCAGGTGGAAATCGGTTGGGTAAAGTTTTCATTGGTCGTTAGTTATTTGTCCTTAAACATAAATAACCCGACTATAAAAAGCGGGTTAGGACGAGGTATTTTCAACTAGCTTTATTTTCAAAGTGGTCTACTATCGAGGTTGACAGTCAGGAGGATCAGTTCGATTACAACCAGGGGGCGGACTTTGTTCTGTTGAAGCTAGCACTAACCTTTGCTGATTTACCAGAAAAGAGGAATCAAGTCTTCCTGGTTCAGATAGGGATAGACTAGCGAGCAAAACCCAATTATAAATGTGCATTGTAGATGTCATTTGCAGCGCTTATACAGCAAGACTGACGTTTTTGCTTCTTTAAGGAGAGTTAAAAATTAATCTCTACAAAAAATATCTCAAATTCGTAAGTCGTGTAATACTTGTTTCAGACAGTTCAATGCCAAATCCGCATAAAATTGGAAGAAATAATAAATTCTATAAATTTGATGGCTAAGGGAGTCGAACCGAAGCAACTATGGATGAAGACTAAAATCCAGATATTTAGGATATCAACCTGTCGCACTTATAAGATTGAAAATTGAATTTAATGGTGGAGATTAGGGAACAGAAAACCAGGAATGGAGAACAGAAAGCAGAGGTAGTGTGAGCCTTCCTCCTGCGTCAATGAAGTAGGTAGGGGTGAATATGATGTGTAATGTTACAAAGAAATGGTATTATACTAAATCCGCTTAAGTAACTCCCTTTATAATTTGGGTACTTTTTCCTTGCAGCCTTCTGCACTATGCCATCTTCCTTCTACTTTGTCCCCAGCACAAAGCCAGCACAAAGAGAATAGTTAATCCGGATTTAGTGATAGTAATATTCACACAAAATCATCAGCGCCAACTCGTCTATTAAAATTCAATGGATTACAAAACAGCCCGTAACTTTGTGATTAATCAAGCCACAATATCTGACCAAAATAAAGACGCATTTTTGGTTCGACTCAAGTCGTACAAACCACCGATTCCAGGTCAGATTACCAATACTTTATTAGCCCTAAAAATGATATTTGAGCGTCTGCGAGATGCATCGACTCTAGACCGAGAACTTGTTCACGCCTTATATTTATTGGCTTATGAGAGCCGAGAACAGTTTGAAGCAGGGCGTCGGGCTAGTGTGAATTGGCCCCCCCTGCTCGATGAAGATCTCAAGCGCATTGCTCGTGCTGTTGAGAGTATTTTTTCAGGTATTTGGCAAATGAATGACAAATGATATCATGTCCGATCAAATACTCCTCATAAAAACGCCTGAAATCCTTGTTATTAAAGTATTGCCATTAAGGGCAATCGTCAGGATATGATATGACAGGCAGGTAGGAAGGGAAAAGGCTAAGACTCCTTTCCAAATAACTACGGACATGACCAATGACCAATGACTAACGATTTCGCAATTCAACTTCAAGTTTGTCTAAATCTTCGGGCAAGAAAACCGTTATCCGCCCATTAATTGGCTTGCCATTCTCAGTTCGAGTCACTTCTAACCAATAGGCAAAGCGATCGCCTAATAAAAGCTCGCCTTGTCGTGCTATTAGCATGGGTCGATTTTGTCGCCGAGCTAAATCAATGGTTGCGGGTGTGGGATAAGCGTATACCAGATTAGCTCTCTGGTAATCTTGATAGATTGCTGGACCATAAATAACTCGCAGTGACTCCGTGAGTCGTTCTGGAGTCACGCCGTTAATCATGTCATAGAAGGAAATTTGCTCACTTTGAATCAGGCGGCGATTCGTGGGAAAGGCGATTTGACCTGGAGGAAGCACCGAGGCTTCAAACTTAAATCGTTGAGCAGCGGTATTTCGCTTAGTCACGACTAACCCATCGCCAATACCGGGTTCCAAGGTAGGATGAGCCGCAATCCAAGCGGCGACGGTTTCCACGGTTTGACCGGGTAACGCCTGAGCGGGATTGGCTGTCAACCCCAGTACCATGCCCATCAATAGAAATGACCCCAGTTTACGTCCCTTCATCGCCAGTCTCCTTTAAGTTTTCTTGTCCCATAAAACAATTATGGCAGTTAGACTGAACATCTCACCTTTTGGCAATTTGGCAGGATAGAGCGATCGCACTCCCAAATTTTCTGGCATCCTAGAGATGATTACCTGTCCCCTAGAACAGCTTCATGACCCTTTCCTACTTCACCAAAAAAGAAGTCCCGCCAGCATCTCAATCCACAGACGTTGATTGGTGTAGAGGTTTTGCAGCATGAAGCCAGATAGCAAGTACCAGCCACTCTGGGCATTTCTGCAACAGAGCAATCAAGCACAAGTCATTCTCACCTTTACAGAAATTGAGAAACTCATGAATGACACCTTACCCGACTCAGCACACAAAAAACGGGCATGGTGGAGCAATCGCAGCAAAGGCGCACTGCAAGCTTCTGCTTGGATGGAAGCCGGATATCGGGTTGAGGATGTTGATTTGGATCAGCAACGGGTAACATTTCGCCAACCTACGGCTAAACCCAAAGTTCCGCATCTGGGTGACACTGTGCTATGGAATGCTCAACTCATCAAGGCACTACGTCGCTACATGGGTTTAACTCAGGCAGAGTTTGCCCAAAAGCTTGGTGTACGACAGGCGACAGTTAGTCAGTGGGAAAACAGCGCTTATGAGCCGACTCTCGCTACATCTAAGTATTTAAGCCTGATTGCAGAACAGGCTGGATTCCACGTCACAGAAGAAGACTAGAACACTCAAACAAATTTCAAGGAGGGTATTTACATATTGATGCTCTACCGCATATATTGTATCTATGAACTGACACAAAAATTCGGTAAAGCATCTACCCCAACAGTAAATCCATGCAACCTATACGCCATCGCATCAACCCCCAAACCTTCGTCATCACCCTTGGGCAAATCGCCAAACTCCTGAGAATCCCCCAAGAGCGCATCCTCAACTGGGAAAAATGGCATAACGTCCTCTGGGTGCATATCAAAG
>JGI11783J13700_1088540_pt1 | contig 24364 bp, 19 predicted proteins | sample ElkSlonscriptome_6_FD_13700 | JGI IMG/M metagenome (IMG submission 13700)
GGGCTTGGAAACCAAGGGCTTGGAAACCAAGGGCTTGGAAACCAAGGGCTTGGAAACCAAGCCCCTACGGTTAAACGGCGGTTTCTTCTGACAACTGCACCTCTGGTTTCGGTAAATCTTGTGCGGGAATCGTTTCTACCCGTTGGGTCAAAAACGCTGCAATCACCATAAACACACCGCCAATCACTACGGCTAAGAGGCGATTATTATCCAGAAAGTTATCCATTACCCAACCAAACCCTAGAGATACGGCAATCTGAGGTAGGACAATAAAGAAGTTAAAAATGCCCATGAAAATGCCTGTGCGCTTGGGAGGTAAACCACCAATGAGCATCGAATAGGGCAGAGTCAAAATACTTGCCCACGCAATACCAACGCCTACCATCGATAGGAATAGCAGATATTGATTGTCAATCACCATCAATGACATAAACCCTACGCCACCGCAGAGGAGACAAAAGCCATGGGTGAGTTGGCGACTGGTAATTTGTGCCATTCTCGGTAATAACAAAGAGACACCAAAACAAACAGCATTATAGAAGGCAATGCAAATTCCTGCCCATTCAATCCCATCGTTATAAAGTAATGATTGCTGGTTCGTCGCACCAAAAATATTCCAGGCGACGGCGGGGGGAAAGTATAGGAAGAAACAGAACATTCCTAACCAGGTAAAACACTGCACCCAAGCTAATTGTTTCATCACTGGGGGTATCTCTTGCAGCGCGATCCAGGCTTCGCGGATACTGTTGATTACACCGCCTTTTTTCTGTTTTTGCTTCTCAAAGGCTTCTAAGTTTTTCGGTGGATATTCTTCTGTGGAAAGAACTGTCCACAGTACGGTACCAAAGAAAAAGGCAGCCCCAATGTAAAAGGAGAATTTCACCGTCAGGGGAATTGCCCCTTCATTGCCACTGAGGGAGGGAATATTAAAGATGTTATTTAAAATCCAAGGTAATGCCGACGCACTAACCGCGCCTAAGCCGATAAACAGACTTTGCATGGCAAATCCCATCGTCCGTTGGCTTCTCGGCACTAAATCCCCCACAAACGCCCGGAACGGCTCCATGCTAATGTTGACTGAGGTATCTAGAATCCAGAGTAATCCGGCTGCCATCCACAATGCCGATGAATGAGGCATGAGAATCAGCGCGATCGTACTCAAAATTGCGCCAACTAAAAAATAGGGTCGTCGCCTACCCAGAGATCCCCAGGTATTATCGCTCATATTGCCAATAATTGGCTGCACGATTAACCCTGTCAGGGGGGCGGCTAACCAGAGAATGGGAATTTGATGGGCATTGGCACCCAGATACTCGAAAATGGCGCTCATATTTGCCATTTGGAGTCCCCAGCCAAATTGAATGCCGAAGAATCCAACGCTCATATTCCAGAGCTGCCAAAAATTTAACGGTTGTTTTTTCATGACAAATCAGTTGTCTGACGACAATCGGCGATCGCTCATCATTACCTGTTCGGGTTCATCACCCTGCATAGCCCGATCGCCGTTGATGATTATCGGCTTTCTACAGGAACCTCGAACGATGAGGGTAATTTTCTAGCCAGCCGATACTTATCGGTTTCCCGCAGGCGCTGACTCAAAAATCGACAAATCTCTAATACAATATGAGGACGTTGGGTGATCAAACTGATGAAACGGTTTTTCTCTAACTTGAGCAGCGTACAATCCTTCACCGCGATCGCACCATCCCAGTGCGGCGCATTATCAAATAGCGTTACCTCCCCAAAATGCTGCCCTGCTGATAAGTATTTCAGATCACATTGCACCTCGTCCATATCTTTGACCAAGCGGACACTTCCTTCCCCAATAATATAGAAGTGGTTGCCCCAACTCCCTTCAGTATAAATGGTTTCACCCGCCAGAACATACTGTTGTACTAGGGCTTGGTCAATCAGAAGCAGTTCATCGAGGGATAAATTTTTAAACAGAGCAACATTTTTGAGCAAGAGTAGACGACTCATAAAGAAATCCTTGAGTGACGGCTGCTGATCAAGGGGCTGGAAAACTTGCTGGACAACGGCTTTAACCAAAGGGTCTGGATCTTTCATTAAAGCAGAAGGTACCCCAGCTAAGGCAATCAACGCACCAATCTTAATCCAGCGATCGCGCGATTCTAGGGCTTCTAGGAGTAGCTGATATCCCTTGGTTCGCATCCACTGAGAATTCACCCGAATCCGAGTTCCAGGTTGATCATCACTAATCAATTGTTCCAAAACAGGCATCAGAGGAAGCACAAAGCGGCGATGACTCAACGACGCCAAGGTTTCGATCGCATTAGCTAAATCCCGCGAATCTGTGGAATAGAGCAGCCGTTGCACTACGTTGACAGTACGGGAATGACCCAGACAGGAGAGAATATAGAGAACCCGCTGAATCAGGCGTTGATGATAATCCGCGATCGCAATGGCTAGAGGTTGCCAACTGGGATTAGTCGGGGGAATCTGTTGTTGCCATTGGCGGCTGTGTGTCACCTGCTGAAAATCCGGACTCAGATACTTGAAGAGGATATCACTTGCTTGTTTTGTCCGCACTTGACCAATTGCCGCAATCGCCGCGTCTACAATATCCGGATTAGACGAGGATAAACTATCTTGGGCTAACGTCAATCCCGGTTCCCCATACATCGCCAGCGCCACCGCCGCACAACGACGCACTTGGGGATGATGATCGCCTAAACCAATTGCCACATAGCGCAACATCCCTTTACAGCGAGTAATCCCCAACAAATTAAACGCCGCCGCCCGTACCCAGGGATCGGGATGTTCCAATTCCGAGACAGCCAATTCCGCCAGTTCCCAATCCCCCGGATGCGCCAAGGTTGCCAAGGTTTCTAATCCCTCCCGTTTCACCTCTGGGGTAGCATGGGTGAGAATCTGCGTTAAGGGGGGAATTAATTCCGGATTGCCACTACAAGACACCACCCGTACAATTGCCTGTCCCGTGGTACTCTCTAAATCCGATTGCCATAACTGTTCGCAGGTGGTTTTGATTTGGGGATTATTAATCACTCCCATTTGAGTCGCTGCGACTGAGGCTAATAGGCTGACTTCCTGACTAATATCCCCCAAGCGAGAGCGCAGTTGCTCCTGTTCCAAGGGCTGCTGATTGGCAATTAACACTTCTAACGCCGTGGCTCGAACCTGGGGATTGGGGGCGTCTAAGAGCCGCTCAAAGTGATGGATGGTATCTAAATCCGATTTATGGCTAAACAGTTTCACAATCCCGCGTCGGATACCCGGATCAGTTTCCGGTAAAAGGGGCTGCACATCGGATAAAAATTGGCTCGGTTGTCCCAAACCTGCGGCTAATTCTAACCCTTTAATTCGCGTGTACCGCTCATCACTGTTGAGCAAGTCGTGAATCATTGGACTCGACTGGGGCGGTAATTGCATCAATCCCTCACCAATCTCATCCAGATTCACCGCATCGGAGCGTAACATGACTTCCAAGCATTGGACATAGCTATTGCCCATAAACAAGCGCACCACCAGCAATAGCACCGTTAAACTAATGCCAATCCAGATAATCTGCTCTAGGCTGAGAAAGGATTGAACAATCCACAACAGCCCACCCGCTAACGTCAACCCGATCGCATAAAATAAGCCATCACTGAGCGATCGCACTCGTCCCATAAATTCTGGAGGGACGGCATTATAGTTTAATTGATGGATGGGTAAGTTAATCCCTTTATATAATCCATCACTATTTACATTCGCCGCGATCGCGGCTTTCAAATTAAAGTTAAACGCGAGTCCCAGTAAACTGGCTAACGTTGTCACTGGATAAACCAGATTCATTCGTCCCACGCCTAATCGTTGCAACAGAGGGCGAGTGAAACAGTAGAGGATCACCATCTGTAGGATACTATTCGCCACTCTCAGCAATCCCAGAAAGCTGGTTAATTCTCGGTCATTGGTGAAGGTTTGGGCATAAATGCTTAAATATTCAAACTCTGACGTAATATAAATAATGACTAACAGAAAGCTACTACTTGCCAAAAATAGGATAATGGGGTAGCGCTTCACCAAATCCGGAAACGTCCTTAACGCTTCAACTAAGTTCACCGGAGTTTGACTCCGATTTGTCTCGATGCGCCGTTGAGAGCGTTCCAGATAAATCAGTTGCGCGATCGCCACCCCACAGACAAGCGGCAAACTCAGCAGCATATCCTCCGTGGTGAAAAACTGGGACAGCAAACTGGTCAAACCGCCGCCCAACAAGATACCCACCGCCTGAGCCATCCCCATAAATGGCGCATAACGCTTATACTCCAACGCTGTGAAATAATCCATTAATAGGTTGGGCAATAAGATATTGTTATACAAATCCCATTGGAAGAAAATCGCGATAAAGATAAGATAATAGACCCATAACGTATCCAGGGTGATCAACAGTCGCATTCCCAGCGCCATAGCGATGGCAAAGACCAGCATATAGCGGAAAAGCTGGGGACGACTAAAACGGTCAATCACCTGGGAAAACACCGCATAAGCGGGCATGGAGACTAACCCAATCAGCACATAAAACAGGGGCAGATTCTCTGATCCCGCATGACTCAGAAACAGGGAATTGGCGATCGTCATCGCCAAAATGTTATAGGTGAGAATCGTCACCCCCAGAAATAATAAATGAGCCAGCCGTTGTACCTTCCAAATCGAAAGACCAAAACGTTGCTCAATAAATTGACTTAGCATGGGTGTTTGGGTTAAAAGTATTGCATCATCCAGTTAAGTCTCGTCAGGATTTGATCTAGTTTTACATAACGTAACATAATTGGGGAAACAAACGCTGCTTACCAAATTCAATTGTTGAAGCGGATAACCAGAGGCAGAATCAGCTCAAGAATCACCCGGTTAAAACGCGGGTGAGTGCCAAAAGCCTTAGGGAATCGCCGAAACCTTTGATATACCGTAGGGTGGGTTTCGACTTCGCTCAACCCACTCGACTTCGCTCAACCCACCAGCATACCAGTCAGTGGCATTCGACTTAAGTTTCTAGCGAAGACAGCGTAACTACAAACATAGGGTTCTGTGAATAGTATCAAAGCTATGTTCAGTCAATTAGGGCTATTTAAAATTTGCTTCATCGGGATTTCTTCACTTCTGTTCATTACACCAACAGCAACGGCTCAACGCAATTCTGCACCAATACCGTCCTTAGTTCCTCTAGAAACAGAATTCTTAGAACCCGATACTATCCTACCTCCCAACATAGTTACAGCTAATACAATATCCCAGCAAAACATTACAATTCCTAGCCTTTGGTGGGCAGAAGAGCAGTTTGATGAATTTGGCGGTAAACTGCTCGTGAACTGGCTCGCTTACCAAGATAAACAACGGGTGGATTTGGTGGTTAGCCGTCAACCTTGGACACTGCTCAACTATTTAGAACGATACAGCTTTATTAATCATTTCGGAACGGTTGCTAGAGACTATAACTATAATGTCAGAGTCTTCAATGACCGAGCCGAACCCTTAGCTACCTATACTTGTGATTATACGACTTCAGGACTACCCTCTTGTGAGGTCTTGATATTTGAGGGTTTGGGACCTGCGGGTTTACCTGTCCAACGAATTCCCTGAAGGGAAGATGATATCATGTCCGGTTAAATACTTACACTAAAGGATGATTCGATTGATGGGATCTTAAGTCACCCCTTATGATTATCTGGTTACTCAATAGTTCTCCAAAGATAGTCAATGGCAAACAATGGGCTTTTCGTGGGCATGGTCACGTTAGATCTGGTTTACCTTAGCCCCAAGCTACCCGGTCAAAATGAAAAAATTGCTGCTTCTGACTATACCGTGGCGGCTGGGGGTCCAGCAACAAACGCGGCGGTTACGTTTAGTTATTTAGGCGATCGCGCGACAATCTTAGGGGTGGTGGGAACTCACCCGATTACACCCCTGATCCGTTCCGATTTGCACGATCAGGGGGTAACTATTGCAGATTTAGATCCGACAGCAACCAATCCTCCACCCATTTCTTCGATTATTGTCACCCAAGGGAGTGGCGATCGCGCGGTGGTTTCGATTAATGCGGCGAAGATTCAAGCAGGGGTTGAGCAAGTACCGCCGGATATTGACCAAGATATTAACATTGTGATGATTGATGGTCATCAAATGGAAGTGAGTCGTGCGATCGCGCAATCGGCAAAATCTCGTCAGATTCCAGTTGTCCTCGATGGGGGGAGTTGGAAACCTGGATTAGAGAATCTTTTGTCCTTTGTTGATTATGCCGTTTGCTCGGCGAATTTTTATCCCCCAGATTGTGATACTCACCAAGATGCGATCGCTTATCTTCGCGCCGCTGGAATTCCCCACATTGCAATTACCCATGGGGAAAAACCAATTGAGTATTTCTCTAGTGGAACATCGGGTCAATTATCAGTACCTTGTATTGATGCGGTTGATACATTGGGAGCTGGTGATGTTTTTCATGGGGCATTCTGTCACTCTATCCTTAAGCATACCTTTACTGACGCCCTAGCCGCTTCAGCAAACGTTGCAGCCCATTCTTGTCAATTTTTTGGCACTCGCCAGTGGATGGCGTCTAATGGTTCAGCGTGAAGTTAGGGATGGTTAAAGGTGACTCTGAACAAGAACAATACGGCTGTGCTGAAATCTCATTAACCATTTGCATTCGTCCCTTGCGAAACGCACGTAGCAGTCGATCAATGGACTCTCTCTCTTCCTCTGTGATCGAGTCTTCTAACATGGCTGCCATGAGTCCATATCGATCAGCCAGCGTAATTTTGCCCGAACAACTGACTTGAGCAAATAAATCCGCGATCGCACCCGGTATAAGTTGGACTTGAAGTTTCATGTTACTCCGCATAAATTCAACCCTTCTACTATGAGATAGTTGTTCTCGTTCTAAAGTGATTGACATTTTATCTGATTAGTGATATGCGTCAAATATTAAGGTAATTTAAGTCTCTTTAGTAACGTGACTACGTTCGGATTTTAGTGTAACCAAAACGCTATAACTTTGTGATGGAAATTCGTTTGATCGAGTGAGATAGATCACAAAAAAAATAAGGGTAACTATAAGACTAAATCCGGGTTGACTGGCAACAGGAACCTATAAATTAGGGGCGGCTGAATAAGTGTTGTGGTGAGGGGGAGCGGGGGAAGCTGGGGAAGCTGGGGAAGCTGGGGGAGCAAGGGTACATTTTTCCTGAGCAAGGTGATGCCATACATTTAAAGAATACTACCCGATTTCCTTGAATCTAACCCTCTGTCAATAAAGCTCAAAGTATTGATGGGCTTTGCGGTTTTGGCTTTGTGCAGCAAGCCCTAAATTAAGAGACGTTCCTTAATATTAAGAAACGTCTCCACAGGTGAGGGGAACCATTTAAAATTTTCTAAGATATGTATCTTAGTTAGACAATTAAGTGAGAGTAAGGACTATCACTAAATTTTTGAAAGTTCATTGACGATCTGCATACGTCCACGACAGATTGCATGGAGTAACCTATCGATGGAATTTCTTTCTTCTTCGGTAAGACTATCCTCCAATAAAGCTGCCATGAGTCCATATCGGTCTGCCAGAGTAATTTTCCTACACATACTAACTTGGGCAAATAAATCGGCGATCGCGCCGGGTAAAAGTCTAACGGGGACTTGCATAGGACAAGTCAGAACTCGACATTACCTAGTATAAATAATCTGGTCAAGGAATACCGTGATGCTAGACAGAAACGTCTGTGATATCGTTCAACTTTAAATGTGATTCAAGTCTTATTGAACAGTGATACAAGTCAGCTTGTTATAATGAGATAGTTGTTAGAGTATTCTGACAATTATAAGATTTTCTAAATCAATTTTGTAGAGAATTTTAGATTTTTCAGTCAATCCCGACATCCGCCCGGAGCCCAGAGTTCAAACTCCGGGCTAATAGCTTAAGTCCATTAAAATGGACTAGAACGCTTATCCAGTCATGGTGAGAATAAACTGAACGATATTACGTTAGGTAAACTTAGCCCCTTACCAATGACATAAGACATAAGACATAAGACATAAGACATCAGCTCAAAACGTGCCAAACCTTGATCGTTTTATCAGAACTGCAACTGGCGATTGTTTTACCATCTCGGCTCAACGCCACGGAAATAACCGAGCTAGAGTGACCGCTTAATGTGTGGATTTCTTCACCTGTTTTCAGATGCCAAACCTTAACGGTATTATCCGAACTGCCACTAACTAACATTTGTCCCCCTGGACTGACAGCAACCGATAAGACGGAATCTTCATGACCTGTAATTGTGCGGATTTCTTCCCCGGTTTTCAGATTCCACACTTTAATCGTATCGTCATATCCCCCACTGACGACTGTTTTTCCATCGGGATTAATTGCCACCGACAAAACTGAATTTGTATGCCCAGTTAAGGTGCGGATTTCTTTCCCAGTTTTCAGATTCCAAACTTTAATCGTATCATCAGAACTGCCACTGACTAGATTCTGTCCATCTGGACTAATCGCCACTGACAATACGGCGTCTGTATGACCAAATAAGGTGCGGATCTCATAGCCTGTGATCAAATCCCACAGCTTAATCGTACCGTCAGAACTGGCACTGGCTACGGTTCTACGATTGGGGCTAATCGCTACCGATAACACTGAGTCCAAATGTTCATCAGCCGTCATTATTTCTGTGCCAGTGTTTAAGTTCCACATTTTCAGAGTATTATCAGCACTGCCACTGACGAAAGTTTTACCATCTGGACTAATGGCAACAGAAACAACGGAGTCGGCATGTCCGGCAAGTGTGTGAATGATCTCCCTAGTTTGGAGATTCCACACTTTAATCATATTGTCATAACCGCCGCTAACTAAGGTTTCGCCGTCTGGACTAATGGCAACCGATAATACCGAGTCAGAAAAATCATTAAGCGTGAATTGATGTTCAATTGATTCATAATTTAAAACGGCGACTTCTAGGGGAGGTAATGGTGGTGACTCTTGATGACTTTCGGTGTTTAGTGTGGGTAAGGGCTGATCCAGTTGCGGCAGCAGTTGTTGGAGTTGCTCCCGTAAATCCTGCCGTTCCTGTTGTGCCTGCTGAAGCTGCTGTTCAATCTGGGCTAACTGTTCTTTCAGGGGAGAAAGGGTTTGCCAAACCTCTTGGGAAAATGACCATTTCGCCCACATCTGTCTCGCCCAATCTAATTGAACGGACTGCTGCTGCCAAACTTCTGAGGGTACAGACTGCGCCAAAGCAGGTGAATAGGGGGTCAAATCCCACCCACAGACAGAGCAACGATGCACATTACCTGGGATATATTGGGTTTGACAAACAGGACATTCAGACATGGTTATCCGATATATTTTTGCTAACATTTGCTAACAATGCACTCGAAAAGACAAGCTCTTAGAGAGGGGATATCTCCCAAAGCCCGCAGGAAAATCCCACGAGCGCCATTGATGTCCCTGTCCATCCGAAATCCATCACCACCAAGTTATCGACTAAAAACCGAGCTACCTTGTGATGCATCTCGTCAATTAAATGGCGAATTCTCTTTTCTTTTCGGTCAGCCGCCTTTTTTAGTCTTCGACGTTGTTTGGCTTTGGCTCTAGTCAGTCGGGAAATTAAATCATCTAGGTAATAACAGAGTCGTTGAATGCGTCCGATATCTCCTGTCCCTATCCAACCAAAGCTATCTTCAGTAAACAGAGTTAGGAACGACCGAACACCAGGGTCTAGTGCCACGACCCGCCCTTGGTTCTCGGACGCTTGTCGTGGCACATCATGGGGAACGCAGATGTAGTGTTGACCGTGATGGAACACCAATCGGCAATCCCCAATATTGTCGGGCAACTGTTCTGTGTAGCGTATTTTGCCCAATATTGTGTAATATATCCCTTGTTCAGTTACGGCTGATTTGGGGATGTAACAAGACTGAATTTTATTTTTACGGGAACGGAATTTGACTTTCTGAATTTTTCCCGTGAGCTTGTACTTTTTATGGGATTCTCTTACGGCTGTACAAGCGTCCTTAATCGCTATTGACTTAATTTGATAAGGGACTTCTTTGCACCACTCCGGTAAAGCATCTAGTCTGCCTTTCTTGATAGCTTTCCAGTTCGGCTTGGTGTCGGGTTGTTGTAAGTATTCAACAGTCTTGTTGAATACAAACCTTGACACTCCCATCCATCTGTTCACCAAATTCCTCTGGTCAGGACTCAAGTAAATCCGTATCTTCTTTGATTTTCTTGCTGTACTTTCGGAGTCCATGCATCCGACAAGAGAAGACATGGATAATGGAGAGTAAATCTTGGGTAAGCTCTGATTGAGGACAGTATACAGTCTGGTCGAGAACCACGATGTTGCCACCGTTTTGCTCGACCAGATACTGTATAAGCTCGAATCCAAATCGGCACAGTCTGTCTTTGCAGGCAACAACAATTGTGAGCTTATGCCCTTTAAGAAGTCTGTCCAGTAGGGAACGCAATCCTTTCCTTTTGAAGTTGAGTCCACTTCCAATATCTTTAACGATTTCGGCTCGTGGGTAGAGAGACTGCATATAGGCGACTTGTCGGGCGAGATCATCTCGCTGCTTGGGACTCGATACTCGACAATAACAAATAGTGGCACTTCCAGCACTTGCTCCCAAATAGGCTTCAACGTCAAACATACGTTGTCCTGCAGGATTGCGTATAGAGGGAATGATGCCATTATCCGCGTACTTCCTTAACGTGTTTTTGTGTAATCCCAGTCGCTTAACGGCTTCTCTTAAAGGAACGTAGCCCATGTGAGCAAGAATAAGCTTACATGAGCATATAGTACCATATCCTCTATCTGTTGTTATCCTCTGTGATATAAATTACAGGCGTTGACACTGGATAACGACTATAACCGCTTACAATAGATAGAAAAGCCAGGGTTTTCAGGAGAAATAACAGGGGCAAAGCTGACCAAAAGGTTAAGGTTAGAGAAACCTGCAGCACCGAATTGGCGAACGAGTCGATCGCTCTCCCCTCAAGTCTCTAGCATTTTAGCGGCTGTAGGTTAGTTTAAATTAAGCAATGTCTGGGGGGAGGTTGCTAGGATATGACCGAGGTGCTGATTGAGTATGCTGGAGCTGAGTTTGAACCAAGCGTTGCAGATCCTCTCGACGCACCTCGGTTCCGGCTGTTAAATTACCAGGTGTATCAAAGAAAACGGTGCTATTTACCGTGTCAAGGGCTAACATCTGGAACAAAATGTGAGTGACTGGCACGGGCATCGCCATGATTTGAGGGTCCCAATTGGACTGAAAATCAGCCGCGTCTTTGAGTGTAGGAAAAGCATAGACAACATTTTTTTCGACCTCAGGCTGGGCACGATTACTCAGGGTCGTTACCACCCAACCTTGATCTAGGGTTTGGAGAATATGATAGTCCGAGTGGTGTAACTGACTGGCAAGCGTGGTTAGGACAGGGGCAATCGCCTCAACTATTTTTGGCGTCGTCCCGTCAGCCGGGGCATTGTCAATCAGGGCTTGAATTTGTTGGGTTAAATCCATAGAGCGATCCTCTTTTCGAGTACCTCTTACTGCTATGTATGAGTCTAAACCCAGATTAAAACGGTTGTTGATTATGTGTGTTAGGGTCTTTGTGAAAGAATGAACATCATGAGGGAAGTCTGCCAGGGCGTGGAGGCTATTTTTCAACTGCTATTTAACCAACTTCGGCAGTCTACGACTGCATCCGAGCAGAACTGCCGGGATGTAGCAGCGCGTTTAGCAAATGAAGTCACTCGAATTTGTAATGAAAGCCATCGAATTAAGACGTCTGGAGATGTTGAAAGCTGGGCAAAGACCCTAGCCAACCATCGCCTCAAACAAGTCTTAAAATATTACCGCCTTGGATCTCATCGAGGACGAATCGACCTTCAGAGTACGTTGAGTGCGATCGTCTACCGCTATATTACCCCGTCTAAAACCCCCGCGAGCTATCAAGCCCGCGTTATTCTGATTGAAGATTTCTTACAGGGATTTTATGTCGAATCCTTAAATGCCTTTCGGCGTGAGACGTCTATTGAAGAAAATTATCGTCCGCGATCGCTGTTGGAGTTGTCGGAGTACATGGCGTTTACCGAACGGTATGCCAAGCGCCGTATTCCTTTACCTGGACGGCGATCCCAGCAACTGCTAATCTTGCGGGCGCAAACCTTTTCTCAACAGCAACCCCCAGAAACCTCGGTAGACATGGATACCGCCGCCGAAGGGGGTACTCCCGATTCAGAAAATACCTGGAACGATGCCGCGATTCAGCAGGTGCGAGAGGTGATGGTGGCGTCTGAACCCGAACCCCTGGAAGCGAACCTGCGGGATAAGGTGGTTGAGGAATTGTTCGCCTATCTCGAAGAACGGCAACAACACGATTGTGCCGACTACTTCACCCTGCGCCTACAAGACTTGCCGACGAGCGAAATTGAGGAGATATTAGGATTAACCCCCCGTCAGAGGGATTACTTACAGCAACGATTTAAGTATCATTTAATTCGGTTTGCCCTTTCTCACCGTTGGGAACTTGTCCATCAATGGCTAGAAGCCGATTTAGAGAAAAATCTGGGGTTAACCCCCCACCAGTGGCAGCTATTTCAGAATAAAATTGATCCCCAACAGCGGGAATTGCTGCACCACAAGCAGCAGGGTCATTCCACCCAAGAAATAGCCCAAGCCCTAGGTTGTACAGTGACTCAGGTTGACAAGCGATGGTTTAAATTGCTCGAAATTGCCTGGGATATTCGCAATCGTTCAGTATCCGGATCAGGTGCATCTGAAGATGAATAGTGACATAAACAATAACTCGGACACCCTATACAGCCGCTTAATGGCTTGGCTGCTACAAGAGTCCGTTCCTGCTGCTACACCATCAGTCCATGGGCAACCCGACGGGTTAGACCCTATCGATGAGCTAGAAGCAGCAAATTTTCAATTTGATGAGTTAGATCCACTGGATGTTGAAGACGTGAACATTGCACCCACTATAACTGGCGAAACCGCTAATGACCACACGCGAGTGAGTTCAGAAGACATTCCTACTCGTGAGGACATTGAACCGGGCGGTACAACCCGCCCCTACAACTTGGGAGATATGCCGATCGTGCAAAATCGTTTTGAGGCGCTAATTAAGCGCAAACTGCAAGTAGAAATTGAGCGTCATCCCCCCTTATTCCCCTGGGAGACGAATATTCATGAATACGAACCTGATATCTCAGACAGCGTAGCCTCGACTGGGGTTCCATCGGTTCAGGTATGGACACCCCAACTCTTGAACCTACCGCTACCTGTCCCCATCCCGGAAAACGTTTTAGTCACCCTATTTAACGCTTGTTCGGAGTCCGTCTATTCCCCCTATCAATTGGGGCGAAAAATGGTCAAGGCTGTGGAAAACTTATTCCCCGCCCAATTCCAGTTGCTGAATAATCAAGCGCAAATGGTACTGTTGTCTTCGGGATCGGGTCGTGACCCTGAACAACTGCAACTGTTGCTCAAGGAACTTCCATCCCCATCCTATGACGAGGCAACTCCAGAGCAACAAATGATTCTGGCATTGTTAGCGGCTAAAGAGATTATTAGCACGTTGACTGTATCCATTTCACCCAGCCAGCATCCGGTTGAACGTCAATGGCAAACCGCTGTCGGCGTGATCACCGTCCAGGCAGAGTACCAGATCCAAGAAGGTGTTCCTACCCTGCGGGTGATCAGCAATCTGCCTGAAAGTGGCAGTTTGACCTTGCGTACACCTGAAGGTTCAGCCGTATCAGAGCGCACCTATCCCGGCTATGTGAGTGTTGAAGCCTTTGATTTGCCGCCGAATCAAACCTATCCCCTGGAAATTCGGTTCCAAGACTCAGACCAAAACCCCTTGGTTTTTGCGATTTACCCAACGATGTAAGGGGTAAGGGTTAAGTGCTAGCTGTTAGACTGGGGAGCTTCTCTCACTCCCGACTGTGGACTTAGATACAATAGATTGAACCCGTGAATTTAATCTAACAGCCATCTCGCGCACAAGAGAGTCAATTGTTATGTCGAACCCTTCAGGGATGCAGCGAATCCGGCGTCTACCTGGTCTAAATCAGGTGTGGCAACGTCTTGGCACAATGCCACTGCCTCAAACCGAAGACTCGATAGGATTACGAGTCTTAGTCCAGGGATTAGTGATTGTCGGAATTATCGCCACCGATATTGCTGCTGAAACCCAGATGAGTGTCTGGGCTATACCCCTCTCTATCCTGGGAGCAACCTGGAGTTGGTATCGTCGCCGCCATCGCAACATTGCGGTTAAGTTTTTTTTGGCGATTGGGATGCTAATCGCTATGGGGGTATTCTTTAATAATTTATTAGCCAGCCTCAATGATACCCGCCTCGTTCTCGCAGAATTATTGATTCAAGTACAAGTCCTCCACAGCTTTGACTTGCCCCGGCGCAAGGATTTAGGCTATTCCATGGTAATCGGGCTGATTTTGCTGGGGGTAGCAGGAACCCTGAGCCAAACCTTAGCGTTTGCCCCGCTATTGTTGATATTTTTAGCGATCGCGTTACCCACACTCATCCTCGATTACCAATCCCGCATCGGTTTATCACCAAAACGGAAAACGTCTAGGAAAAAAGCTAAACGTTCTTCGCCGCTGTCACTACGACGGTTAAGTATTTTTTTGTTAGTAGTTATCGCCCTGGGGTTAGGGATTTTTGCCCTAATGCCTCGATTTCCCGGTTATCAACTGCAAACCTTTCCGGTGAGTGCGCCGATGGATTTGGATGAGCGCTCGTTTGAGGGGAACAATCGGGGCGTGAATAATCCCGGATATCAGGGTGAAGGGGATGGTTCTGGTGGTGAGGGAACCTCTCCTAGTCAGGGTGCGGGTGAAATGGATGAAACGTTTTACTATGGCTTTGGCAACCAAATTAACCAGAATCTCCGAGGTGCTTTAAAGCCAAAAGTCGTCTTGCGGGTGCGTTCCCAAGCCCCTGGATTTTGGCGAGTACAGGCTTATGACCAGTATACGGGTCAAGGATGGGAGTTGTCTCGCGAAGATCAGGTGGTGGAGGTGACTCGCCCGACTTGGTCTTATCGATTCCAACTCTATCCCACTAGCTTTAATTTGGGTCGGACTAAAACGGTGATTCAAAGTTATACCGCTGTATCGGAACTGCCGAATATTATTCCGGCACTAAGTTATCCCAAGCGACTCTATTTTCCCACGCGGGAAGTAGCTATTGACACAGAAGGCAGTTTGCGATCGCCTCTAGCGTTACTGGAAGGATTAACCTATACGGTAATATCCGAAGTACCCGTGCGCGATCGCACCCGACTCCAACAAGCCCCGGAAACATACCCAGACAACATCCAAAAATACTATCTTGATGTTCCGCCAGACATCGCGGATAAGATTCGTGAAAAAACCGAACAACTCTTAGCCACCTCCCCCCAACCCCTCACCTCATCCTACGAAAAAGCCCTGTATTTGGCTCAAGCCGTAAAGCAACGGTATCGTATTCCCGATAATCCCTTTGAACTTCCCTATTTACAAGACGATGAGGATTTAGTCGAAGCGTTTCTGTTTAAACATGAAGGCGGTTATCCGGATCACTTTTCCACAGCCTTAACTATCATGCTGCGTTCAATTGGGATTCCAGCGCGGTTAGTTGTGGGATTTGGTACCGGTCAATTTAATCCTTTCACTGGCTTATATGTGGTCAAAAATACCGATGCTTACGCCATGACGGAAGTTTATTTCCCCAACTATGGCTGGTTTGCCTTTGACCCCATTCCTGGACATGAAATAGTTCCCCAAAGTGTAGAAGATACAGAAACCTTTAGCGTGCTGCGTCAGTTTTGGCAGTGGGTTGCTGGATGGCTACCCACACCCGTAAGCAATTTTATCGGAGAATTGTGGAATCTAATTATTGGTTCGCTGCTGCGGCTAATCGTGCGACTGTGGGCGATATTCTCCAGTGGTTGGATGGGATTGTTTGGCGGATTAATTTTCGCGATCGCGCTGGGGTTCGTCGGTTGGTTAAGCTGGGTACAGTGGCAAACCTGGCGTTACCGTCGCTGGTTAGGGAAATTACCCCCCATGGAACGGCTGTACCAGCAAATGTTAAAGGTTTTGAAGGCTAGAGGATATATTAAGCACCCCGCCCAGACGCCGTTAGAATATGCTAGGGTCATGCGTCAGCAGCAATCCTCTGAATCAGCTACCGTGATTGATGACATTTCTCAAGCTTATGTACGCTGGCGTTATGGTAAACAAACGCCGAATATCGATGAGCTGCGACAGCGACTGCGGGAGTGGATTAAAACGACTGCCCGCTTGCCAAACAGAAGTCTGAGACGGTGAACTTTTCGGGAAAATCTCGAATTGGTACAGGAATTGAGTTATTCTTTGCCTGTCATCTTTCCCTAAACAAACATTTTAGGAGTTTCTTATGTCTACTGAAGCCATTCCCATCAAACCCGCTGTCTTAATTACGATTATCAGTGAATCTGTACTCAAAGAGCGTTTAATCAAACTGCTCAAAAGCAAAGGGGTAACGGGATTTACCATCAACGATGTCCTCGGTGAAGGGGGTCATGGCAGACGCATGGGAGATATTGTTGGGTATAACACCAATATTGAGATGAAAAGCGTTGTCTCCGCAGAAGTCTCTGACGAGATCTTCCAAGCCTTAACCGAAATGGAGAATAGTCATGCCTTAATTGCCTTCCGTCATGATGTAGAAGTGTTGAATAATTAAGCCAAAAGAGCTTTCTCTTTATCCGCTTGGGCAGTACATGGATTCAATATATAGCGGTCGCCATAAAGGTTAGCACAGATTGAATAGCCCAAATTTCACCTAGCTGTAATATAGCAACCGCTATAGCGGTGAGGACAGATCATTGGTAGAGACGTTGCATGCAACGTCTCTACTAAATTCTTATGGGTTTTGTCCGATATCAGCGGTTGCTCTATTATCCTGGTCGAAGAAAAGGGTAAATGTACCTTTTATTTTCCAATCGATAGAAAAAATGGGGGATTCCTAAAGAGCTAATCGTGATTTTGGAGGCTTGATTGAAGACTAAAAACAAGACAGAGTTTAACTCATCCTCCAGATGGACGTTGGCAGAATACTCAATTGGCGCTATGATTGACACCTAAAATCAGTGAAATACTTATACAATAACCGGAACAGACTTCAGTACAGCGCCAAAGACCAACAGCGCTAAGATAGGATGTCATCGGGATTTTCCCACGCTTTTTATATTGTCCTATTCATGCCTGCAAGAAGGCTGTCCGGACGTTTGCAACTTACTTCAACTTACTTATGGAAGCATGGATGGTCAAAAGTGTTTCAATAGCTACTTGAAGACCATAAGTGTAGAGACTACCTCCGATTGGACTATATCTTTAGTAAAAAGTGATGCTCCCCAACCCTGATGTAATGACAGCACGCCCCTTCCCCAGCCAACCCCCTAATTCAACGAATGGCACACCCTATATCGCTGCTTCTGACAGAACACCCGTTTCCGCCCTGAAAGAACTTGTGGCTTGCTTACACCGAGAACAACACAAAATCCAAGATTTGTTAAGTTCGCTGGGATTTGCCTTACGCAGCTTCAACAATTTGAATCAATTTTTAGAATTAATTCCCTTGATGTCAGCAAGGGTAACCGATACGGAGGGAGGCGCATTGGTTTTGTTAAAACCAAATGGTCAACTCCGGCTAGAACAGATGCATTGCCAAGATAATCAAGAGTGTCAAACCTTGCGTCCAGCACTTGAACGGGCAACTCAGACGATCACGACTCAAGGCAATGAGGATGGAAAATCGGTAATGAGTCCAGAACAGTTGGACGCAATTTGGTCATCGTTTGACGATCAGGTCGATCGCTATTTAGACACAGATATTCAGTTATTTGGCACACCCATTTTAATTAAAAATGTCGAACGCGGGCGTTTGTATGTGTTTACTGATGACCTGAATTATAGCTGGACGCCAACTCGACAGAAGTTAGTGCGTTTAGTAGCCGATCAAACAGCCGTCGCGATCGCGAATGATGAACTGACTGTAGAACTTCGCAAAAAAGAACGCTTAGATCGAGAGTTAGAAATTGGCGCAGAAATCCAATTACGCCTCCTCCCCCGTCAATGTCCCTCGATTAAAGGAATTGAACTGGCGGCTCGGTGTCAGACGGCAAGTCGAGTCGGTGGAGACTACTATGATTTTATTCCCACCAACTACGATCAGCTTCGCCCAACCCAGCCGGGTGATAATCAAGCCCTTGATCAGCACAAAGCCTCTGTTCCTTGGAGCGTTGTCATTGGTGATGTCATGGGTAAAGGTGTACCAGCCGGCTTGATTATGACCATGACGCGGGGTATGTTGCGAGCAGAAGTGCTAAACCGTCACTCCCCAGCCCGCATCCTGGAACATCTAAATCGGGTGATGTATGCTGACTTAGAAAATTCCAATCGATTTGTCACCCTGTTTTATTCGGAGTACAATCCTCAAACCCGCACGTTGTCCTATAGCAATGCGGCTCATAACCCCCCTTTCTTATGGAAAGCATCCACCCATTCCATTGAACGTCTTGATACGGATGGGATGTTGATTGGCTTAGAGGCAGATTCTCCGTATGAAGATGATCAAATCCAACTCGATGTAGGAGACACGATTATCTATTACACGGATGGATTTACTGATGTCGCCAATCAACACGGTGATCGTTTTGATGAGGAAAATCTGATTGAAGCCTTTCGGTGGGCGTGCGAACATCGCCAAGGCTCTCAACCCATCCTAGATTATCTATTTGAGCGGGTGGGAGAGTTTATGGGCGGGAAAAACCGTAACGGAGATGATATGACCTTGGTCGTGTTGCAGGTAAAATCTTCCGAGTAACCTATTTAAAGGCAATCATCGCCATGGCTGTTGTGGAAGTACAAGCTCTAATGTCTGTTGTCACTGGTTTTCATTCCCTGATTGACCTGGTGAGTCCATGGCTAACCGATGGACTGGTGTTAGCCCAGCAATTTGAAGAGCCGGATATTTTGGGTCAAATTCAACAGGCGTTCAATAATTTCATTGAATCGGGTCAAGTCTGGGCATTTTTGATTGGTTTAGTTATCGGTTATATTTTTCGGGGGATGAGTTCGTTTGGGTGATTTGTCCTTTGTCATTTGTCCTTTGTCATTGGTGAATCGGTATTGTGACGGAACAAACAACGTGGAGTCAGCGATTTGAATCGGCACTACATCCGGCGATCGCACAGTTCAATGCCAGTATTGGGTTCGATATCGAGCTGATTGAGTATGATCTGACGGGTTCGGTGGCTCATGGGAAGATGCTGGCACACACTGGCATTATTTCAGCCGCTGAAGCGGAGCAACTGGTGAACGGGTTAGAACAAATTCGTTCAGAATACCGCCAGGGAAAATTTAATCCCGGTATTGACGCTGAGGACGTTCATTTTGCCGTGGAACGACGCCTCACGGAACTGGTTGGCGATGTGGGGAAAAAGCTACATACGGCGCGATCGCGAAATGACCAAGTGGGTACAGATACGCGACTCTATTTGCGGGATCAAATTAGCCAAATTCGGACTCAGTTGCGAGATATGCAAGGGGTTTTGCTGACTCTGGCTGAATCCCATGTCGAAACCTTAATCCCTGGCTACACCCATCTCCAACGCGCCCAGCCGTTGAGTTTAGCCCATCATTTGCTGGCGTATTGGGAAATGGTGCAGCGAGATTGGCAACGATTGGGGGAAATTTACCAGCGGGTGAATATTTCTCCTTTAGGGTGTGGGGCGCTAGCGGGGACGACATTCCCGATTGATCGGCACTACAGCGCCTCACTGCTAGATTTTGGTGATGTTTATCGCAACAGTTTAGATGGTGTGAGCGATCGCGACTTTGCCATTGAGTTTTTGACGGCGGCGAGTCTGATTATGGTTCACTTGAGCCGATTGTCGGAAGAAATTATTCTCTGGGCATCTCAGGAATTTGGCTTTGTTACCCTCAAGGACAATTGCTCGACGGGTTCGAGTATTATGCCGCAAAAGAAGAACCCGGATGTGCCGGAATTGGTACGAGGGAAAACGGGGCGGGTGTTTGGGCATCTGCAAGCCATGCTGGTACTAATGAAGGGATTACCGTTGGCGTATAACAAGGATTTGCAGGAGGATAAAGAGGCGCTATTTGACAGTGTGAAAACGGTTAAAGGATGTCTGGAAGCCATGACAATTTTGTTACGGGAGGGGCTAGAGTTTTGTCCTGGGCGTCTCGCCTCAGCGGTGGCGGAAGATTTCTCCAATGCTACCGATGTGGCGGATTATTTGGCAAGTAAAGGGGTTCCCTTCCGAGAAGCCTATAACTTGGTGGGTAAAGTGGTGAGAACTTGTCTAGGGGCGGGTAAACTGCTGAAAGACTTAACGGTGCCAGAGTGGAAAGAAATCCATCCTGCCTTTGAGGAGGATATTTACGACGCGATCGCACCGACTCAGGTGGTTTCTGCCCGCAATAGTTATGGGGGGACAGGATTTGAGCAAGTCCGACGCGCCTTGGTGGAGGCTCAGGAGCGAATGGTAGGTTTGTAGTAAGCGCTTTAGCGCTAGATGGCACTCTTCGTGCCGACTACGAACCCAGGAGCGGATGGCAAGTTAGTAGTATGTAGTAAGCGCTTTAGCGCTGTCTGGCACTCTTCGTGCCGACTACGAACGAACCTTCCGCGAAAAGTCAGCACCAGATCTAACCCAACGTCCCAGATTCGGCTACACTTTGGAATGGTTCATCCTATTAAAAGTACTAGCAGCAATAATGGAGATTGGTCAAAAAGTTCAAGTCTGTCGTCTCAGAGACCGGGTATCGGGCGATATCGTGAATAAACTAGGGAAAGTTGGCATCGTCAAAGACTTTAAAATGACAGATGGCAGCGGTGTCGGTGCGATCGTCGAATTTGACGACAACACGGCAACCTGGTTTTTTGAAGATGAACTCAAACCCGTCAGTTAGTGACGACTTCCCCAGCAGCGTCCAGCAAAATTATGGCTTTTATTCTCACCTTTTTAGGCAAAGGCGGCACCGGTCGCACCACCATTGCGATCGCGGCGGCTAAAAAGTTCGCAAATCTTGGTCAGCGTGTCCTTTTAGTCGGGCAAGATCCCACCCCGGCGTTTGGACTTTTATTGGGAACATTCCCTAGGGCTGATCCGACGGAGGTGGAACCGAATCTGAAAGCGGTTCAGCTTCAGTCTACCCTCCTCCTGGAACGGAGTTGGGATGAGGTGAAAAAGCTAGAGGCGGAGTATTTGCGATCGCCAACGTTGAAAAATGTCTATGGTCAAGAATTGGGCATTTTACCAGGGATGGATAGTGCTTTAGCCCTGAATGCGATTCGCGAATATGACGCCAGTGGTGAGTATGATGTGATTATCTACGATGGCAGCGGCGATCAAACCACATTGAGGATGCTGGGGATGCCAGAAATTCTCAGTTGGTATTTTCGCCGCTTTCGCCAAATTTTTACCGAGTCGGATCTGGGTAAGGCGATTTCCCCGTTTATCCAACCCGTTACCAGTGCCATTCTTAATGTGACCTGGACACCCGACGATTTTGCCAACAAACCAACTCAGCAAACTAACCAAATGCTGGAACAGGGTAAAACCGCTGTGGCTGATCCGAATCGGGTGGCGGCGTATTTGGTGACAACGGGAGACACGGCTGCACTGGCGACTGCCAAATATTTCTGGGGTAGCGCCCAGCAGGTTAATCTGACGGTGGGAGGGGTTCTGTTGAACCAAATTCCGGCAACGGACACCTTAGCGGCTGAATTTGCCCCGTTAACGGTTAGCGCATTGCCCCAGTTATCTCAGGTGGCTGATTGGCAACCGTTGATGGATGCCCTACCTGATTTTAAACAAGCGATGCAATCGCCTAAATCTATTAGCATAGATGTGGCGAATCGTCAAGTCAGTTTATTTTTACCGGGCTTTGACAAAAAGCAGGTGAAACTCACCCAATATGGTCCAGAGGTGACAATTGAAGCCGGGGATCAGCGGCGTAATATTTGGCTTCCGCCCCAATTGAGTGGTCAAGCGGTGAAAGGGGCAAAGTTCCAAGATCAGCGTTTAATCATTTCGTTCTGATTGTCTTATGTCTTATGTCTTATGTCGGGGTGGGTGTAGGGTGCGTTAGCGGAGCGTAACGCACCATTTCAAAGGAGCGTAACGCACCATTTCAAAGGATAATAGTTAAACCTGCCTCTACGTATCGGTTAGGGCGGGTTTTGTACAAAGGTTATCATCAATACCAATCAGGAAATCCCTAAACCCGCCCCTACAAATTTAAAATTCAACACTCAACACTTAATACTAAAATGTCTAACTCTCCCTCAACCGAACAAACCGATAAAACGGGTAAAACTCGGCAACTTCTAGGCATGAAAGGTGCCGCCCCCGGTGAAAAATCGATCTGGAAAATTCGTCTCCAGTTAATGAAACCGATTACCTGGATTCCCTTGATCTGGGGGGTTGTCTGTGGTGCCGCATCGGGCGGTGGATATACCTGGACGCCGGAAGATATCCTGAGAGCGGTGACGTGTATGTTACTGTCGGGTCCGTTGATGGCGGGGTATACCCAAACCATGAATGACTTTTATGATCGCGAACTGGATGCGATTAATGAACCCTACCGCCCAATTCCCTCTGGGGCAATTTCGGTGTCCCAAGTGGTGACTCAGATTGTCGTGCTGTTGCTGGCGGGTATCGGTGTGGCGTATGGGTTGGATCAATGGGCAGGTCATGAGTTTCCCACGTTAACCTGTTTAACACTTTTTGGGGCGTTTATCGCCTATATCTATTCGGCACCGCCATTGAAGCTAAAAAAGAATGGTTGGCTGGGAAACTACGCCCTGGGTTCTAGTTATATTGCCCTTCCCTGGTGGGCGGGTCATGCTTTATTTGGTAATCTGAATTGGACGATTGTGATTCTCACCCTGATTTATAGTCTGGCAGGTTTAGGAATTGCTGTGGTGAATGACTTTAAGAGTGTGGAAGGCGATCGCCAATTGGGGCTGAAGTCTATTCCGGTGATGTTTGGCGTGGGGACAGCGGCTTGGATTTGTGTGCTGATGATTGATATCTTTCAAGCCGGGATTGCGGGGTATTTGATTAGCATTCATCAAAATCTCTATGCAGCGATACTGTTGCTGTTAATTGTGCCTCAGATTACATTTCAGGATATGTATTTTCTGCGATCGCCCCTGGAAAATGATGTGAAATATCAAGCCAGCGCTCAACCGTTTTTGGTTCTGGGGATGCTGGTTGCAGGTTTAGCGTTAGGTCATGCGGGGATTTAGATTATTCATTTACAGCGTTTTCAGACTCGATATGATATACCATTTCCAAGAGTAGAAAAGCACTGTTTCATCGTTCCTGTACTACACCGTGTTATACCAAATCCGGGTTAAGCTGTTCGGCATTTAAACCGTAATGTCAATAAGGGCGCAATCCTTGTAGTGCGTTTAGCGAAGCCATGCCGCAGGCTTTGCATCTTGCTCGCTACTAATACTGTATGTGCCATAATTTTAGAGTTTAGCTAGACAATTATTGATTACCCAGAAGCCAATATGTCACCATTTCGCCTCTCCCCCTAACATTAATTGCTCCTCGTTTTTCCAACTGATAGTTATACTTAAGTTGCTGATATGTTGCTTCAGTCACTTGAATCTGTCCCGCTTCACCAGAGGATTCCATGCGTGAGGCAATATTCACCGCATCTCCCCACAAATCATAGATAAACTTCTTCGTTCCAATCACCCCAGCCACTACAACGCCTGTATTAATCCCAATGCGGATTTTAATATCCTCACCCAGTTCAACTTGAAAGCGTTTCATCGCCGCTTGCATTGCCAGTGCCATTTGCGCGATCGCCTCGGCATGATCGGCTCGGGGAATCGGTAAACCAGCCGCCACCATATAGGCATCACCAATAGTTTTTATCTTCTCTAATCCTAATTGATCGACCAACTGATCAAACCGGGAAAAAATCTGATTGAGTAACTTAACTAACTCAATCGGTTTTAACCGTGCCGCTAGGGGAGTAAATCCCACTAAATCCGCAAACAAAATGGTCACATCGTTAAACTGTTCAGCAATAACATCAGGATTATTTCTAAGCTGATCAACAATCGGCTGAGGTAGAATATTCAATAATAACTGTTCTGACTTTTGTTTCTCTAAATAAAGCTCTGCTTCTGCTTGCTTGCGATCGCTAATATCTCGTGCCACTAAAATAGCCGTTTCTGTAGACAAGGGAGAAATCGTTTCCGCCAACCAAATCTCCTTGCCATTAATCGGCAGGGAATATTCAATCGA
>JGI11783J13700_1007306_pt1 | contig 24234 bp, 19 predicted proteins | sample ElkSlonscriptome_6_FD_13700 | JGI IMG/M metagenome (IMG submission 13700)
AGACTATATAAAACCTGTTATTCTGGTCAAAAACGACGCCTAAACTGATGACAAAAACCCTAACAATTACTGAAGTCGTTACGTCCCTTAACGAAGCTGAATCGCGGTTCAATATTCGCCAAAGTGATAATCTTGAGTTCTTTTCAGAATGGCAAAACAATCTTCCTGAACTCACCCAATCCGAACGGGAAACCCTCGACCGGATTAAAACGAGCTATCTCTACAACAGTGCCGATGGCTCAATGACCGAAGCGACTGTGAATTTACTCCTCGTTTCTCCACTGTTGTACTTAGCTGGTTTTTGTGACCCGCCCTATAAACTGAAAGGAGAAAAATCAGTCGAGTTTACGGTTGAAGAACGAGATGAAACCTATCGCGGCCGCATTGACGCTCTCGTGTTAAAAAATCAATTTTGGCTGACACTGATTGAATCCAAACAAACCAAATTTTCCTTTTCAGTCGCAATTCCCCAAGCCCTCGCCTACATGATGGCTAATCCTCATCCCACACAACCGTCCTTTGGCTTAGTCACTAATGGGGATAACTTCCTTTTCCTGAAGTTAATTCAAGAACCTGTCGGTTACTATGATTTGTCCACTGATTTTTCTATCTTTGCCCGTCCGCAAAATGAACTATACAACGTTCTGCAAATTATGAAACGAATTGGTACGTTAATTACATGAATAAACGCAGGTTTGTAGTAAGGGCTTTAGCCTTCTCATCGTGCCCTATCCAGGAATAAAACTGCTTAATCCATCAGTTTAATCCATCAGTTGCAGATTGCGAGGGTAGATCATTGGTCTTATATCATTGGTCATACTAGAATACAGAAATATGAAGTGAGCGAATGACAAATTACAACTTCCCACCGTTAACTTTAATTGTCCCCACCTACTTAGTTCACTCCTCTGCTTTAACAAAGACGCCTAAACCAAAATCACAACTTCTGTTCCTAGACGAGCATTTACTCATTTTTACATTAATCTCATACCTATCCTCGGCTGGAGGAACAAAAGGAACAACAGCAACAGCATAATCGGTCATATCAGATGCGATGACATTACCTTGCATATCTTCGACAATTATATCCACATCCTCACAACTCTTATCGCAAACAGCAACGAAACTGTACTCTCGACTGGGCGATAAAAATACCGTCTTCGGTGCTTGCGCCCCTCTAGAGAGTCTGGCTACTGTTCGCGGAAATACCAGTTGATAGCCCTCCTCGTCTTGGGCTTCAATGACTGCCCGAATTTGAGCTTCGACTTCCTGCTCGGATTCGTTTAGGGGTCTAGCCGTTGCGGTAATCTGAACTGTTGTCACTGAAAACAGCGCTAGGGTAGACACAATCAGACGTGTAACAATCTTCATGGCAATGATGGTATGGTATGAAGCCCAAATCGAATATTGTACACCGTAGGTTCGCGATCGCCTATTCTTCGGTTCAGTTCAACTCCTCAAAAGACCCATGATTAATGACGACTAAGACTCGTCCTCCACAGGCAAAAACTCCTTGGTTTCCGATGAATATTCCCAAGCAACTCCGTCTGGATCTTTACTTTGACTCCATTGGGCAAAATCCGGATCAGATTTGCGCTTGCCAATCGTACTCGAATGAACATCGAGTCGTTTGGCTAATTCTGCCTGAATCAAAGCCTGACCCTCTTTCTCTTCATCCTCAGATTGCTCAGATTGAGGTGATGGCTTCTCCGGCGGGGATTCGAGTTTTTCCTGAATGTCCGCTTCCTCAGTCTCAGATTCCCAAGGACTGGACTTATCCTCCATCTCTTCCTCTGTCTCATCCTCTCCATCTTCCATCAGCCATTGAACCAGCTTTGGGGCTTGATTGGTCAAGGATTCATTCTCTTGTTCCGGTAGCGGTTCACTGCTATCAAAGATGCTTCCCAGAGCATTAGCCGTGAGAAAGTAATAAACGGTTCCTTTATCCTCGTAGTCTCGACGCTTCGCCCCAAATTCTTCTGCCTTTCTATCCAAGTATCGCTGGGCGGCGGTTCCAGAGATGTTCGCTTTTATCGACAAGTCTAAGGGCGTCAAGCAACCCTGATTGTCTTTGATCAGTTGATTAAACCAGGGGTTGACTTGCTTACTCCATTGCAGCCACCGATACTGTTGCCAAATTTTCAACAGAATAATCACAACCAAAAGCGCAAGCAGATAGGGCCACGTTTTAAACAACAGGACGAATACAAACGCGATCGGGAGTAGGAGAATTAGAATCCCTGTAGTACTGCTATCAATTACTTTTCCGGTCATATCCCTGCTTGCAATTTTCTCTTGAGCGTAAGCGAATTACGATAACGATGGCATTTCCTTGACTGACAGCCCAGCCTTAGCTGGCTCTAGCCTAACTTAAGCCGTTGATTGGCACGTTGCCTATCTCAACAGTTTACGGTTTCTTGAGCCAGGTTGATCAGCGAGAGGCGTTTTAACATCGCTGCCCGTGCTTGCTTTGCTAACGTATCATCTAGGGGCGTCAAAGTGATAGGGGTTTGGTACTTTTGTTTTAATCCGGTTTGGATCAGCCAATCGGCGATAAAGGGATTCTTGGGTAAAAGTGGACCATGGGAGTAGGTCGCGATCGCGTTTCGATAAAATGCCCCTTCCATGCCATCCTCGCCGTTATTCCCGTAGCCTTTCATCACTTTACCCAGAGGAGAGACATTCCCCAAATAGGTACGCCCGCCATGATTTTCAAAGCCAATCACAATCGGCTTACGTCCCAGCATCTGTTCTAAGTCTTGGGCGAGGGGAGATGCGGTTAACTCAAAAACGACATTGCCAATACAGCGACGGGCATCAGGTCCAGGATGCTTACTGACAAAATCCAACAAGCCTAATCCTTCAATCCGTTGACCTAAAGCGGGTTCGTAATAGTGCCCCAACAGTTGCGGGGAACCGCAGGTAAACACGCCAGGGGTTCCGGTTTCCAGTTTCTGGCGCAACGTATCTGCCTTTGTCCCCCGCAAGTCCCGCATAACAATTTCCTGTTGTCGGTCTTGGGCACCACCCCCCATAAACACATCGACCTGATGGAATTGGTCAGCAGAGGTTTGCTGGTCGAGGGCTAGGACATTCACCCGAATCCCCCGCCATTGAGCGCGTTGTTGGAGGCAGATCACATTGCCGCGATCGCCGTAGGTACTCATTAGGGTCGGGTATAGCCAGCCAATCGTTAGTTCTAGATGTTCGGGATTCATCGTTTTTGCTTACTCTCTATCTAAGTTTTACAGGCTGACTAGAGGGAAAACGGAAAGAAGTCCTGTAGAGACGGGTTTAGCCACAATCGTAGAGACGGGTTTAGGGACTGTAGGGGCGGGTTTAGGGACTAAATTCACCTATTCACCGATAAATGAACAACAAAACCCGCCCTCCTCACCGATAAATGAACAACAAAATCCGCCCTCCCTCACCGATAACAGTTCAACCCAACCCCCCTGGCAAATCATAAAATTAGCCCTTAAAATTACCATTTTTTCTATTTTTTGTCAAAAAAAGATTTTGATTTTTACAAAAATACATGCATCGAACCCCAACAGGCTTGAGTCGGAGGAGTACCGCTTTTTGACGCAAAAGTAAGGGGTTCAGCTTACGATGAGGCGACTTTCCCTAAAAACGCACATAAAAAACACCCATTATTAGTATAAACAAATCGCTGAATCCACGCAATTTCGTTGCTTATTGCAAATAATTCTCACAGTTTTTTGCCCGTTAAGCTCTGTTAAGCAAACAAATATCAAATTAAATCGCACGGATTTAAAAGTTTTAGTTATACTTGCACCGTACCCTGTTATCAGAAACCGTAGGGGCGCATGGCGTGCGCCCGATTTAATGGTCACATCTAATCCACAATTTTAGCTGTCAATCCAGTAGGGACAATTCATGGATTACTCCTACAGATGGTCGTTTAGGCTTATTATCGGAAACAATAAAAATTATCGTAGACCGATCTATTTTCACAAGATTATTGTCCAGGGTAAGCTCATCTAATTTGGTTATAAATTGCAATTCTGGCAATAATCGGTTGACTACTCCCTTTATAAACCAGTCCGCGTAGGCGGACTTTGTTTGTGTAGCTGCGATTTCAATCGCCTCCTCAAAAGGGGGTTACTCACAAAATCTGCCGCCCGGTGAGCAATCCCCGCACTTCTAACATGGCAGAATAAGTGGGTAAAATATGCAGCGTTTCATCCTCTGGTGTATGTGCCAATGCCGTCTTAATCGCCTCCTGTAAATCCTCTTTAATAATTAACTCACAAGGACGTTCTGCCTCAGATTGAGAATACTTGAGGCGCAATGCCATATCATAAACGCGATCGCCACTCACAACAATCGTTCCCCCTAACGCCACCAGCTTCTCGGTATCCACGTCCCAAATCCAAGATACATCGGTGCCATCGGGGGTTCTGTCATTCAACACGACTAACTTGGTCGAGGCTCCTCCCTGTTTTTGGATATCATGCACCGCCCGAATCGTTTCATTCATCCCGACCGGATTTTTTGATAACAGAATTCGCACATTCTTGCCCTGAACCACTAATTCCTCAGCGCGTCCAAATGCCGCTTTGAAGGTTTTAACCGTGTCGTAAATATCCGCCCGTTCAATCCCCAATTCCTCGGCGACTAATCCAGCAGCCAGGGTATTATATTTGTTATAAATGCCAATTAAGATTTGGGGCCACTCCTGACTATTTACCGCTAAAGAACTCTTACTAAAGCCACAACTGGCGCAGTGATAGTCGCCTAAATGAGACAAGTAAACCCCCTTGTAATCCAAGGGATAGCCGCAACTGGGACAGTAAATCGAGTCTACGGCATGGGGAATTTCTTCCAAATAGTGATCGGGTTCATTTAAACCGAAAAATCGCACCGTTTGCGATAACTGCTGACCCAAATGACACAGTGTCGGATCATCAGCATTCAAAATCACCCGTGTTTGAGCAGGAAGCGGTGCGATCGCCTTCATCCAACGCTGACTAATTGTATCTACTTCCCCGTAGCGATCAAGCTGATCACGAAATAGATTTAAGCCCAAAATCACTTGGGGCTGACAATCCTGCAAGAGCAAGGGTAAGATATTTTCATCCACTTCTAAAATGGCATAATCGGCATCCAGCACACCAACAACATTGGTATGCTCCATCAACGCCGTCACCAACCCATTAATCAAATTCGCACCCGTGACATTATGCGCCACTCGCCACCCCTGACGCTCCAACAGAGTCCGCAATAATAGAGCCGTCGTGGTTTTGCCATTCGTCCCCACAATCAGAATCACCCCACGCCGTACCTGTGCCAAAAGCAACGGCAAAGCATGGGGTTGAATTCTGCGGGCAATTGACCCTGGTAATACACTCGCTGCCCCTAAACGGAATCCTCGCACCAACGAGGTAACGCTTTTAGCCGCGCCTACCGATAAACTCAGACGCACTTGATCTAGCACTGATTGACTCACATCCACACTCCTCCCAGATGGGGCAGCTTTTTGGTTCGCTGAGCTTATACTAGGTTATTTACTCAGCCATCTATAGCTCGTCAGCATAATATTCTACCTATATGAGTAAGTTTGTAGTTGCGCTTTAGCGCCATAAACGTCTGCATCGCCCACTATAAACCTTTCACTCCAACCTTGGTCAGGGCGGGTTTAGTCGCATCTGGGTTAGGGAAGCAACGATAATAGCGAAACCCGCCCCTACACCCTACACCCAGTAGTACCCTCAAGTCCCTTGTCACCCCCTCATACCGAGTGGCGCTCAAACATAGTAGATAGGAAAAGCAGGGGAAGCAGGGGCAGCAGGGGAAGCAGGGGCAGCAGGGGGAGGGAAAGTTATATCTTTGAATGCAACTTGGTATCAGGTCAAAACTATTTCACCGAGTCATGATGCTGTTGCACCACTTGAACCAATCGACCCCCGCAATTTAAAATATCATCGGCTAACTGAACAATCCACAGATTGGGCAGGGCTTGAGGTCTAATGGCTAAAACATTGGCAAGGGCATCGTCCTCTCTACCCACGCCCAATAACTCAGTACAAACAATCAACGCCACCGCCGCCGAACGACTCACTCCGGATTGACAATGGATGAGTAAATCCCCCTGGTTCGACGAAATCAAATTGGTAAATTCGATAATTTGCAGGATATGCTCTACTGTCGGCAAGACATATTCGGGATCATCATGGGGTATATCAATATCATCAAACTCTAATCGCAAATGGTGAGGAATGCGAGTATAACCCGGAGGCGGAGCAACTCCCGGAGAACCAATGGAAATCAGATAGTGAATGGATGACCCTGGCGTCTTCGACCAGAGATATTCACTGGCTTCACTAAATGAACCAATCCAGAGTTTAGGTAAACCCGGAATTTGAATAGAACTCGCCGCCATTGCTGAGATATCCTGCACATCGCGATTCATCGCCCCCTTGAGTTTTTCAATCACCGCCGCTGCTCTATCTCGAACATAAGCATCTTCATCATTAAGCGCTTGTCGAATACCCGCTATCACTGTTGGTGTGCCAATATTTCCCAAGGCTTCCACCACTCTGGTGCGGACAAAGACATCTCCATCGCTAAGTGACTGTAAAATTCCCGCAATGGCCGTTTCAGTGCCAATTTCACCTAATACGGACACAGACGCCGCCCGAACTTCTAAGACAGGATGATAAAGCCCTTCCAGGAGAATAGAAACCGCCTCTTCGCTCGCCAGATTTCCTAAGGCATAGACGGCTTTGGTGTGAATATAAAAGTCTGGGTCATAGAGCGCCCGTTTTAAGTCTTCGAGTGCGGCATCACTTCTGAGTTGTCCTAACGCCCATGTCGCTCTACCGCGAACATAGTGATCCTCATCTTCTCGCAAAACCTGTAGGAGTGGGTCAATTGCCACAGGATTGGCGATACGTCCCAACGCCGTCGCCGCCCGCCAACGGACTTGAGCATCCTCATGGTTTAGGGCGTCCAAGAGTCCCGTAACTGCCTGTTCACTACCGATTTCCCCTAATGCCCACGTTGCCCACTTTCGCACCTGCGGGGATGAATCTGCCAAGGCTGCAAGTAAATCCGTCACTACCACCTCGCTACCAATTTGTGCTAGTCCCCACGCCGCCCAAGCCTGTACGCTATTATCGTCCTGGTTGAGTCCTTGCCGGAAAACTGGAATCGATTGTTCTGAGCGCATTCGGGCTAAGGAGCGAATTTTATGCACGACTGAAGCATTATCAGGGTTAGTCATTAAATTAAGTCACAGGTCAAACGTCAAAAGTTAAAAGTCATTTGTCATTTGTCATTTGTCATTCGTCATTCGTCATTTGTAAGGGAAAGAAGTAATCGAAAGACGCCATAGCGGAACTTAGCTATACGTCAACAAAAACTGGATTTGCGATCGCGACACTGCCAGAGGCAATCGCGATTAGGTCATTCGCGTCTACACCTTTGATACGGGCTAATGTTTCATCACCAGAACTGATCAGAGCATGACCCTTATTCCCACCGCTTCCCTGAGTGATGGTCAGCTCTTCAAAGGTCAGTCCATTGGCTAACCCCAAAAAATCTTCACCCAGATGAAAATCTATTATTGTATCAGTTCCTTCGCCAAGGGCAAGCACAAACGTATCGCTACCCTGTCCCCCAGAGAAATCGTCTCCCGTGAGAGTGTCATCCCCTAAACCGCCCCAAAGTAGGTCATCGCCGTCATCACCCCAAATTCGGTCATGATCATCCCCGCCATAGAGGAAATCATTTCCACCCTTACCCCCAATCTGATCATTCCCTTTACCACCATAAATGATGTCATCACCGCCAACCATACCACCGGAGGAACGGTGGTTAAAGTCACCGCGCAGGATATCATTACCCTCTTTGCCGTAAATCATATCATTGCCTAAACAGCCGGCGATGATATCTTTATCTGCACTACCTTGTAGATGGTCATCTGATGCACTACATTTAAGCGGGGACTGATTATCTGTAGTCGTTGGCTCAGATTCGGCTTCAGATGTCAATTCTGATGTCGGAGTTTGAGTATTAGGGGTTGAGTCTGTTTCTGCCTTTGAGTCACTCGGAGTTTGAGTATCAGTGGTTAAGTCTGTTTCTGTTGTTGAGTCACTCGGAGTTTGAGTATCAGGAGTTGAGTCTGTTTCTGTCGTTGAGTCACTCGGAGTTTGAGTATCAGGAGTTGAGTTCGATTCGGACGTTGGTTCAGGTGTTGGAATTAATTCATCTGTATCCAGGTCAAGTTTGGCATTTTCTAACCCAATCGTCACCTGACGAGTTTCAGTATCTGTCTGTCCATCATCATCCCAGTCGCCAGCAAAGGTCACTTGGTAGGTTCCAGTGGGCAACTGCATTTGATAGCCACCTGCGTTCCAAGTCGTCGTTGTGAAACGTTCGTTAGTTGTGGTGTTAACGGCTGTGACATTAATTCCGCCCAGTCCTTCACCGATGCTATAAAATTGATTATCTGTAATCTGGTCGTCAAAAACAACTCCCATTAACCAGGAATTGCCAAAATTGAAGCGACTGCCAAAGTTCTGGGTGATGACCAGTGATCCAACGTTGGTAGCTGGATCATTTTCGGGAATAATCGAAAGACCCACTTCCCGAAAATTCAAGTTCATAATATTATTGCGGTGACCATGGGATGCTTGTATCCCGGTTGAAGTGAAGCCCCAATCAATAGCAAAGCCCGCATGTCCGTGAAAAACGGAGTCAGCATACGTATAGACATTCTCACCCACAGTAGACCAGTGATAGCCAGTCTTGCCAATCCGCTGACTCAAATTCAATTCCCCAGGTAACTGATGGGACTGGGTATCTTCTTGGATCATCAACTGATTATGGTTTTGCGCCGCCTCTTGGAGTTGATCTGACCAAGCTAAGGGTTGAACGGGTTTGAGATTAGCCCACTGAGTTTGCAATACATCCAGATCAACATTAAAGTAGTCCAACGCGAAGTTAACATCAGCATCGGCTGAATTAATTAATAAATCAAGTTCGCCGACTGGGTTGAGCCTCATCCGGTTGATCAACTCCAGCATTTCCTGTTCTTGGACGGTAGGTTGAGAGGGATTGGATTGTTGAGGTTGCATCGGTAGTACCCTGAAGTGTGGTTGTTAACTCCAGTCTCAACAACCGATGATTGCGATCGCGTTTTCGCAGTTGTTTGCGTTATGTTTGCGTAACTTTACCTGTTTCCTGTTTCCTGGTTTTTATTGACTTTATTGCGCTGGTATGATAAAAAGACGATTCAGTTTGGGCGATCGCTTGAACTCCTCAGCCAATCAGGGATAATCAGAAACAGGGAATTTCATCTAAACTAACTTTGTAACTGTAATATGACCTTTGACTCATTGCCTGTTCTTAGTCAACATCCAACCAATCGCTATTCTTACAAACGTCTCATTGCCCGATGTCTGGTCACTCTGATTGCGGTCCTCGGCTGTTTGCTGCTATCAACACCATCAGCCCTAGCTGAACTCAATGATGACCACTTTGACGGCAATATCTTTGCCCTCTATGCGGGGAATGGTTCCCTAGTCCCGCCGCGTGTCACTCTGGCAGATTCGCTGAAAGCCCATAAACCAGCCTTGCTGGTGTTCTATATCGATGACAGCAAAGATTGTAAGCAGTTTTCCACGGTCGTGTCCCAGCTACAAGCGCCTTATGGACGGGCGGCGAGTTTTATCCCCGTTAGCGCGGATACTCTGTACGACAAACCGAGTGATGACCCAATGAAACCGGGCTATTATTATGAAGGATTAGTCCCCCAAACCGTTCTCATTGACCAAGAGGGTGAGGTTCGGTTGAATGAAACGGGACAAGTCAGCTACGAAAAAGTTGATGATGTCTTTCGAGAGGTTTTTGACTTACTTCCCCGTTCTGAATCACTAGATTTAAAACGGCGATCGGTTAACGAGATTAATACGGAATTAAGCCAAGATTGACAATACCAGGGAGTTTGGGGAAAAGTATCCAAAATATGCAAGTATAAAGTAAGTAAAGTTGTGGCAGAGTGCATATCTCAATTTTCCCCTGCCCCTCCGCACCCTGGCACTCCTGCCCCTCCACATTCCTGCTGCCCCAATCTACAACGATCGCACAATCGCACATCTGATGTCACGGGTCTACAGCACCAAGGAACTGATCCAAATTCTGGCAGAGGAACGTCGCGCCTGTATGAATGGTCAGCGTCTGAATCTAGCCGCTTCCGCATCGGGAAATCCGGTGATTGACCGATTTCTTCAATCTGAAGGGATTCAAAAATTTAGTGCCTATCGAGATTTTAAAGCGGCGGTTCACCATTACCAGCGACAACATCAGGTTTCGGGTATTGTTTGGCGACAGTTAACCCTCAACGGAATCACATTGCGCTATCCGACGGTGCATGATCAGTTAGTGGCGTTAAGCAGCGACGTAGAGATTATAAAAGCGGCTAAACCTTCAATCTTGGAGTTTTGGCAACAGGTGACTCAGGGTATGGACTTGTACCTGAGTATCCGTCTCGGCAAAGACTATCGCCAAATTCAGCCGGAAGATGTGGACGCGATCGCATCAAGAACAAAATGGGTTAACCTTTTACACTATGGGAATTCCCAGATTCTGGAAATCATCCTGCAGCTTGGCTGGGGAAAGCCAGAAGAAGCCTCTTACCGCCGGGGGTGGCCCGCCTCAGGTAGCGAATATGTTCATGCTGTTCCCCTCGGTCAGCGTCCTATTTGTTAATTTTATAGATGTGGTATCTTACTCAAATATCAAATATCAATCAGCCATTTCTTCTCGTCACAGATAAGGTCAAAGATAGAGGTTTGTCTCTGGAGATATTCATGTCGCTCAAAGCCTCATTTTCAAGGGTTTCAGACGGCTTGTCACCCCTTCAGTGATTTTATCGAAGCTGTTGTCGGAATCTCGATAATCATCTGTGTCCCTTTTCCTGAAGTCGAAACACAATGAATGTTGCCTTTGTGATTGTTTACAATAATTTGATAGCTAATGGCTAGTCCTAAACCCGTCCCTGTACCGACGGGTTTAGTTGTAAAAAAAGGATCAAATATTTGCGGCTGTATCGCTTCATCGATTCCACAACCATTGTCCTCAATCTGAATTATCAAAACATTGGATGTATCTTTGTCTGTGATAATTTTTGTCCGAACTATAATCGTCGGCGGTTCTGGAAACGGTTCTGCCTGAGTTTGGGCTTTTTCTTCTAAGGCTTCAATGGCGTTATTGAATAGGTTGATCAATACTTGATTGAGCTGACTGGGGTAGCAATAAATCTGGGGCAATTGACTATAGTGTTTAATAACTTGAATTCCTGAACGCTTTTTTCTGGTTTGCAATCGATGTTGCAACAGTGTTAATACTTGGTCAATATCCTGGTTAATATCAGTGGCTTTTAAGTCTGCTTCATCGAGTCGAGAAAAGTGTCGTAATGACAGCATCAGTTGGCTAATGCGTTCAGTCCCATTTTGGAGCGAATTGAACAAAATTGCCCAATCTTCGGCAATAAAATCTAATTCAATTTCGTCCAGTTGCTGTAAAATTTCCGGGCTAGGATTGGGATAGGTATCCTGGTACAGTTGAATTAGAGACAGTAAATCTTGGAAGTAAGAATTCGCATAATGGAGATTGCCGCTAATAAAGCTAATCGGATTATTGATTTCATGATTCATTGCGGCAACCGTTTGAGACAGACTTGCCAGTTTTTGGGCTTGAATCAGTTGGGTTTGTGTCTGTTTTAATTCCTGGAGGGTTGCCTCAAGCTGTGCCGCTTTTTCTTGTTCCTTTTGGGCTAAGTTTTGCAGTTGCCGCTCTTGCCGTTGCAAGCGCAATTGATTCTTAATGCGAGCTAAGATTTCTTGTTCCTGAAAGGGTTTTGTGATATAGTCAGCCGCCCCTTGTTTAAAGGCTTGGACTAAATAGTCTTTGTCTTGATTGCCTGTGATAAAAATAATTGGAATGGATTGGTAGACTGAATTGGCTTTGACTGTCGCACAAACCTCTAATCCATTCATGTCTGGCATCATTAAGTCCAGTAAAATTAGGTCAGGTGGAGCCGTTTTTAAGCGCTTGATCGCTTGTTTTCCACTGGTGGCAAAGTTTATTTCATAACCGGCTTTTTCCAGTATTTCTGAAAGGAGTTGCAGGTTTTTCTTGATGTCATCAACAACTAAAATTGTGAATACTTCTGGATTGATTGATAGACTCAACGATTACATCTCCTCATCTAAATAGTCAGATTATTCCTTGTGTAGAGACGCGCCATGGCGCGTCTCTACACAACGTCAAGACGTTTCAATCGTTTCTTTAATCTGGTAAAATTGCTGAATTGTGTCAGGTAATATGTCCCAATCAAAAGCTTTAAATTGATGCTCTAATCGGGTGACATATTCTTGTAAAACATCACAGTGATGCTCAGATGCCCATTGGTTTAAGCGTTGGATAAAGAGACGGATTTCCCGCCGCTTCATCGTGATTTGCAGTTGTGGCAAGACGGTTTCTGCCTCAGTGTGCAGTTTTTCCAATAACTCCGGTAATTCCTGAATTTCCTGGACTTGGGTTGTGGGATTGACCTCGATAGTTTCATCCTGATTGAGATCCTGATTGAGGGGTGACAAAATGGGTTTTAATGTGTCAATAAGCTGAACATAGGTAAACGGTTTATGCAAAAACCCTTGGCACAACGAGGAGAGAAAGGGTTGCTCTTCTGGCAATATGGATGCCGTAACAATCACAATTGGAATGGTTTGAGTCAACTCTTGCTGTTTAAGCAAATGAATCACCTCTTTTCCATTCAGATTCGGCATACATAAGTCGAGTAAAATGACGTCGGGATGGTACTGTTGTGCCAGTTCAATGGCAGCTTGTCCATCCTGAGTTAATAACAGGCTATGGTGTGTGTCTTGAAAATATCCAGCGATTAAATCGAGGTTGGATTGCACATCATCTACCGCTAATACGGTAGCGGCGGAAAAGTGATTCAGCGTTTGATTGAATTCCTCTGGCTTAACGCGGTTAGTCTGGATCTGGGCGATAGCCACATCGGGAAAGTTTAAGGTAAAGGTTGAACCTTGACCGAGTTGACTTTTTAGCTCAATGGTGCCGTTGAGCAATTGAGTTAATCGCTTGGTGATACTTAACCCCAATCCGGTGCCACCATATTTACGATTAATACCGCTTTCACTTTGAACAAATGCCTCAAAAATCTGCTGTTGTTTTTCAACGGCAATGCCAATTCCTGTATCTTCGACGGCGATGGTGAGCAGGGATTGAACTGAGGGGGCGCTCATCCGCTCTTGCCAACCCACGGATATTTTAATAGAACCCTCTTTTGTAAATTTGATCGCATTGCCGACAAGATTAACTAAAATTTGGCGGAGGCGAATGTCATCGAAGAAAATCCCGGTGGGTACAGTGTCGGCAATTTCAGCCAGGAGAGATAAATGTTTCTGTTTGGCTTTTTGACTAAAGATTTGGCAAATTTCCTCAATTAATAAGCGTAGATTGAGGGGTTCATAGTTGATTTCCAATCGATCGGCTTCGATTTTGGAGAGATCTAGAATATCATTAATTAAGGCTAGGAGTGTTTGTCCACTGCTGTTGATCGCTTCGAGATAAGACTGTAATTCAGGTTCAGTGATCCGTTTTTGCAACAATTGACCAAACCCCAAAATTGAGTTCATCGGCGTGCGAATTTCATGACTCATATTCGCCAGGAATTCGCTTTTGGCTTGGTTCGCCGCCTGCGCTGCTTGGGTGGCTTTCTCTAGGGCGAGGTTTTGGTGCGACAGTTGCTGGCGTTGCTGTTGTTCTCTCTCTAAGAGTTGGGCTTGAGCCAGGGCGATACCGACTTGAGCAGCGACGGATTCTAACAGGACAATTTCATCAGGAGTCCACTGGCGATCGCGATCGCATTGCTGTAAACTAATCACGCCATTGATTTGTCCCTGGTAGGAGGTTCGCACGGTGAGGATGGACTTGATCTGGAATTTCTCACACAGGTGTAGTATGGGTTGTAACAGGGGTTCGGTTTGCACCCGATCGCTGACAACCGCCATGTCATTCGCCAGAACCTGCTGGGCGTAAGGATTCCCCTGAATGGGGATAAGCTCTGGGAGTAGTGAGGGATAATTTCCGGCTAGATATTCTGCCACTACCGGGATTTGGGGGATGGGTTGAGTCTTGTAGCTGTGAATAATGCAGCGATTCACGCCAAACNCTTGCCCAATTCTGAAAGCGGCGGTTTCAAAAATCTGCGGTGCATCCAGGGTTTTGCGGATCTGTTGGGTAATTTGCTGGAGTAACTGGCTCGTTTCGAGTTGGTGGGCGAGGGCATTTTCTGCCGATTTACGCTGCTGAATTTCCTGTTGGATCTGCTCTACCAAGAGGGCTTGTTGAATACCTGTGGCAATTTGAACGGATAAATCGGTCATCAATTCTACGGTTTGATTCTGCCAGTAACGCGGTGTGGCACATTGATGGGCACTGAGTAAACCCCAGAGTTGCACTGAGGAAGACTTGGCTGGTTTTGAGTTTCCTGTCTCTGGATAACTGCTTGTCTGATCCGAGGTGAGTAAAATTGGCACAACTAGATTTGCCCGAATTTGTAGCTGTTCGTGGAATTGCAGGTTACAATCTGTCAGGTTTGCTTCGTAGATATCATCAATCGTCCGTGCTTTACTTTGGAGAAATTGGGTGTAGCTGGCTTCGTAAAAGCAGGGTTCATCTATGGTGAATCCTAATAGGGAGTGCCAATCGGCTTCAGCTGCAGCGGCGACGACTTCACCTGTCATATCTGGGTTCAGCTTAAAGACGACGACGCGATCGCACTTGAGAAGTTGGCGTACTTCCTCAACGGTGGTATCCAAGATAGTTTTTAGGCTCAGCGATTGACGAATCCGCAGGGCAATTGTGCCGAGTAAATTTTCTCGATCTTGGCTTTGTTGAAGTTGATTGTACAGTTGAGTTTGCACAATCACCGCGTTAACTGTGTGGCGCAACTTATTGGGCGTCAGTTGTCTCTTGGATAAATAGTCTTTTGCACCACTTTTCATCGCCTCCACAACCAGGGTTTCATTGCCCTCACCGGTGAGCAGGATCACCGGGACTTGATTCATTGGGTTGAATTTGTGTAGGGTATCGAGAATTTCTAACCCATTGCAATCGGGTAAATAATAATCCAGTAAAATTGCATCGGGTGAGTTCCGGCTATACCACTCCAAAAACTCGTCTCCTGTCTCAAACTGATGGCAATTGTAATTGTAGTCGAGATCAGCGTTTAAGTAACGTTGATAGGTTTGCTGCTCTTCAAGGCAATCGTCAACAATCGCAATTGTGCGTTTTGGCGGGAGTTGATTCGACTGATGTGCTGTCCTTATTGTTTCGTGAACATTAGCGATAAAGTCTTCCTGAGTGATTTGGCTTTTCACCAAATAGTTGTGAATTTTCGACTTGATGGCTTCCAGGGCGATGGCTTCGTTTCCTTGTCCTGTGAGGAATAGTACTTCTGGATTCCCCATGCCTTCTAATTGTCGGAGAATTCGGATAAATTCTAAACCATCGATATCGGGTAAGGAGTAGTCCAGGATAATTATATCTGGTTGCACCTGGCGACACTGCTCAAATGCTTCTTCCCCTGTTTCTGCTTCAACAATGGTATAGGTATAGGCGGTATCTCGATTCAGGGAACGACGGTAAAAGTACCGATCTTCGGCACAATCATCTAGAAGTAAAATGGTAATGCTTGGAGAATCGATCACGGAGTTAGAATCTGAGTTTGATGAGGTAAAACAACACGTCCCAACCAATAGGCGATGATGTCCCGAACCGACTGGCTAAAGGATTGAGTTTGGATGGGTTTGAGGACATAGCTATTGGCACCGTGCTGATAACAAAATTCCACATCTTTGGGACTAGAGGAGGTAGTAAACACGACCAGAGGAATAAGTTTAAGGGAGGGATTTTGTTTAACTTGAGCAATCACCTCTCGTCCATCGGTACCGGGTAGGTTGAGATCCAGTAAAATCAAACCTGGACGGGGGTAACTCGCCACATCTGTATAGTCTCCCTGATGCAAGAGAAAGTCTAAGGCTTCGTCCCCATCCTCGACTCGATGAATGTCCGGGAGATCGGATGAGCGGTGTAGCGCTCGCATTAAGGTTTCAAAATCCACATCACTGTCTTCAACAACGAGTAAGGATTGAGGGACTTTTGTTAACAATGAATGGGTATACTTGGTCATTTCAAGTCTGGAGAAGGAATCAGGAATCGGGATGGGAGGATCAGTTTCAATCCCCTGTTGGGCATCCGATCCCCCTTCTCCCCACGCTCCGGAGTTGGGGTTAGGGGATGAGGGGGAAATTTTGAGCAGTAGATAGATATAGCTTAAAACCTTGCCAGCATTGGCTTTCTACCTTAAGTTGACACGGATGACGTATTGCATAGCTGCAAATCCCAGAATGTGGGGATGAAAAATAGATTACAACCCTTTGTATAGTTTTGTATTGTAAAGCGTTCTGATTAATTGAGCAAGCCCTGAGTAAGCTGTTCGGCATTTAAACCTTAATATCAATAATGGCGAATCCTTGCCGTAGTGCGAGCATCTTGCTCGCTACATCACGAATAATGCTCGCTACATCACGAATAATGCTCGCTACATCACGAATAATGCTCGCTACATCACGAATAATGCTCGCTACATCACGAATAATGCTCGCTACATCACGAATAATGCTCGCTACTAATACCCAATTTAAATGCATGACAGCTTAAGACAAATGACCAATGACCAATGACCAATGACGAATGACCAATGACCAATGACCAATACCTCTATCCGTCAAACTTATCCTCTGGTGCTAAGGTGAAATAAAATGTCGTTCCTTCGCCATAAGTTGATTCAACCCAAATTTTACCCCCATGACGTTCAACAATCTTTTTGACAATCGTTAAACCCGCTCCAGTTCCGCCTCCATATTTGGTTTGACCATGGAGACGCTTAAAAATCCGAAAAATCGTATCAAGGTGTTTTTCGCGAATCCCAATTCCGTTATCTTTGACATAAAAAATCAGGGAACCTGGGCTTGAGTCCCGCGACTCTTCCTCCAACCAGCCAAGTTCGATCCACTTGGGATAATTATTATTATATTTTACGGCATTATTGATTAAATTACTAAACACCTGCTTCACCAAAATCGGGTCACAGTTGACAACAGGTAGTGGACGAGGAATCCTAATTTCTATGTCCGAGCCAACTTGATTAATCATTAAAACATCCTGAATCTCTTCAATTAACTCGCCTAAATTAGTAGGTTTCATGACCAGTTCAGCTCGTCCGAGACGGGAGTAGCTCAAGAGAACACTAATTAACTCTTCCATCCGCTGGGTTAACTGAACCAAGGTTTCCAGCTTATTCACCCCGGCTGTATCGAGGATTTCAGCATAATCTTCTAATAGGAAGTTGGAGTAATTGTGAATCCCTCTGAGCGGTTCCTTCAAATCATGGGAAGCAATATAGGCAAAAGCGTCTAACTCATTATTGCTGCGCTGGAGTTCGAGATTGAGTTGAGCGAGTTCATCCACCTTACGCAGGACAATATTAATAATTGTATTTTTGAGTTCTAGGGCTTCTTCAATTTCACAGTCTTTCCAGGGTAATGACCTAGATTTAACCGTTTCCTGCCATAAATCAAAGGATTGACGGGGGGATAAAGTTAAACTGCCATCCGCTTCAACTTTCGCATCTTTCTGGGGATTTCCCGCCCAAGGAACTGTTTGCACAACTTCCGGGCGAAACCAGAGAATATAATTATCACGAATTTTACTAATTTCTAGTGCCAGTAACCCACTGGCAACCTCGGCAAAATCAGTAGCCGGAGTATACTCTTGACTTAAAGCATCGGTATGAAAAATATTCTGATCATAGATTGTCTGCTTCAGCCATTGAATCAAAAGAGAACTCTCCGCTTTTGACGGGGTTTTGCCAATTTGAGTTAGCTCTCCTTCTGCTGATAATATAACCCCTTCGGCTCCGACTAATTGGAGTAAAGTGTCGCTATTTTTGACTAACCCCTCTACCCAGTCATCGGATTGAGAGAGACTCGCCATAAGTTTGGGTTGCAGCACCTTAATTTGGCGCTTATAATCAAGGTCTTGGTTCTTTTCTTTAGCCGCTAGCTCTAAGGACATAACTTGCCCAAAAAATTCACAGGCGGTACGAATTTCATAGGGAACATAGTTGGGCTGATAATGATGGCAAGCGATTAACCCCCAGAGGCGTTTATTTTGGAGTAAAGAAATTGACATAGACGCCTGAACTCCCATATTGTGTAAATACTCAACATGAATCGGAGAAACACTTCTTAAGACGGAATAACTCAAATCAAAGGGTTTCTGGGTTTCTGGATTCAGGGGTAATTCAACCGGGGGATAGTGACTATCTGGAATTAAACGCAGCAAATTTAGTTGATAGAGTCGTCGTGCTGGTTGAGGAATATCCGTCGCAGGATAATGTAACCCTAAAAATGGTTCTAAATCTTCTCTCTTGGTTTCGGCAATCACATGACCCGAATTATCGGGATCAAAGCGATAAATCATCACCCGATCAAATCCCGTTAGGGCTTGAATTTCGTTGACCATGATTTGACAGAGTGCTTCGAGATTAAAGGCTTGTTGTAGCTTAGTTAATGTGCCTTTGGTCAGTTGATAAAACTGAAAGAAGTTTGCCTGTTGAGCACCAATGATGGGTTCTAATTCGAGGATGATCACTCCATCCGGTGAACGATGCACAATCCCATTAAACTGCTGCGGCTGGTTATCCTGAGTGAGTGTAATGGGCAGGGGATTCACCTGCTCAAAGTCTCCGGTTAAACAATCGGTGATTGAGTTAGTCTGCTCCAGTCCTAAGATATTACTCAACGGTTGTTCGACTAGATGTTCAGGGGGAACTCCTAGCAATTGTTCTGTATTTTGGCTAACTTGTAAAATATCTAGGTGCGGTTCTTTTAAGACCAACAACACCCCATGGGGTTGAATTGAGCTAGGGATGTGAATTTGTTCTTTATCGCAGTTGTTTAAGGTAACATTTTTTGCGGTCACTGTATTCATTTTTAGATTTTATTGAATTATTTAAGATTATTAGAGACAGATTTTAACACAGGCAAGGTACACCTGAAAAGCAGGACGAAGGAGGGAGGGCTACTTTATTGTGCTTAAGCAAAACCCCTCTCCCACGCCAGCCCTCTCCCCCAGCCCCTCTCCCAAGCTTGGGAGAGGGGAGCAAGAGGGGGGAGGACAGCTGTACTACTTTTAGGGGGCAATAAAAGGGGAAATGATCGGTGGTATGAGGAGAATATCCCTAAAGCCGATTTACTCTACGATGAACTTTTGCAGGAATTATCGGATGATGGTTTGATATGAAACGAAAGCCAATCGGTGAGTTAAGAAAACAAATGACACCTGAACAACTAGCCGAGAGTCAAACTCGCGCTCAACTGGCGTCGTTGTATCTGACTCTAGCCAAGTTACGTCAATCTCTCGGTGTTACCCAACAAGATATGACGGATGAACTTGGTGTTGTTCAGTCTGCTTTGTCTAAACTTGAAAATCAAGAGGACATTCAAATTTCTACTCTATACCGCTATATTAAGGCTTTGGGTGGAACGCTCCAACTGGTTGCCCATTTCCCGGATAGAGATGTGATTATTTCTCAGTTCGAGTCTTAGTGAGAACAGCTTAGGGAATAGGGAATGGGTGTCATAGTGAAGAAAAATTAATTTTTCTTCAGAAAGTCCTAACCTTAGTGCGTAGTGCTATATGTGGTACAACATCTGTAGGGGCTCACTTTCACTACTATCTTTTCGGTTGCACTCATAAGTAACTCAACCCGCCCCGACTCAGGTTTCTACACTTCCCGTGAAAAGTAAGATGACTCATCCTATTTCCCCATCTTCCTCCCTCGGTGAGATTCTCAACCAGTGGATAGCTGGAAAATCACCCAATTCACAAGCTTGGCAACAATTAGTTGCAGCGGAACTAACACCACCAGAACGGGCGAAAGCTTTTGGGATTACGCCAGATAACGTAGCTGAAAAATTACAAGCGCGATCGCGTCTTTTTGAATCTATTTATTCTGATATTATAACTCTACCATTCTTTGCCGATAAAATTCAAGATAATCCAAGAAATTTAGAGTCATTTCAAACAACTCTTCTCCTATCGCTGTGGCGATTATGGTTACCCTTGGCGACCCATTTGGCGAACTATAGGGAACAGTTAAACCGTCCCTTAATTCAGGGAATATTAGGCGGACAAGGAACCGGAAAAACCACATTGGCGATTGTATTAAAATTAATTTTAGCTCAGTTAGGCTATCGCACCCTAAGCCTTTCCCTTGATGACCTGTATAAAACCTATCAAGAACGACAGCGCCTGCAAGAACATGATCCGCGTTTGATTTGGCGAGGTCCCCCAGGAACCCATGATGTAGACTTGGGAATACAGGTATTAGATGAGTTGCGATCGCCCAATTTTTCAGACTCTATTCTGGTTCCCCGCTTTGATAAATCAGCATGGCAAGGTGCAGGCGATCGCACAGATTTTGAATCGGTACAAAAGGCGGATATTGTATTATTTGAAGGCTGGTTTGTCGGCGTGCGTCCCGTGGCGGCGACTGTGTTTTCGGGGGCGACTCCAGCACCTATTGAAACAGAGAGCGATCGCACCTTTGCACGGGATATGAATGAACGACTGAAAGCGTATTTACTCTTATGGGAACGATTAGACCGTTTAATCGTACTTTATCCCATTGATTATCGCTTGAGTTTACAGTGGCGGCGTCAGGCGGAGGCGGAAATGATGGCGACGGGTAAATCGGGGATGAGTGATTCACAAATTAATGAGTTTGTCAAGTTTTTTTGGAAAGCATTGCATCCAGAATTATTTATTACGCCATTAATGCACAATCCCGATTGGGTAGATTTAGTTATTGAAATTAATTCCGATCATACACCAGCTCGCGTTTATCAACCTGGGGATGACTGATGAGTAAGACAAAAGGATGAAGGGGGAAGCAGGGGAAGCAGGGGAAGCAATGATACATTTTCCCTGATAGCGGTGCAAGGGTATGAAAGGGTTTTACCTTATGTCCTTGAAAATGAGCCAATGTTAATGTTTTTACAATACTTATACTCTGTTCCGGTTCCTCTGAGGGAAACAATAAGGGGGCAATCCAACCAAATAGAATCCCGCCAATGATGATAATTTCTATAACAATAAGTAGCGTATTTCGCTTCATATCATGCCTTCTGGGGATATGATATTATCTATCTTCACGCCGGACGAATGAACGCACTGTCTGAATCCACTTTTTAGGGGAATCCTCTGGACGATAGTTAAGCTTAAACATAGATATCCATAATGGCAATCCTCCTACCTTGGCACTGATTAGTAGGTGAATCGCTAAACATCCAACTAATATCACCCATCCAGTTAAGTGCAGATAATACCAGATATGATTTAATTCCCCATTGGGCAACCATTCTTCTTTGACCATACTACCAGTCACTAAGGAAAACGTAACCGCCAATAACATCACCGTATTCACAATCCGATGCAGACTATACCAACCAATAGGTTTACCCAGTTGTCTGAGTTTTTGAAACGAATCGGGTTGAACCAGGCGTTTAGAGCCTAAATGGAAACTGTATAAGGCAAATGCTGGCATTACGCCGAGGAGTAAAGTTTTGCCAAATGTCCCATGAATGCCAATAATACCCGGAATTTGCGGCAGAGAGAGTTGACCAAATCGTCCATCGTAGGTGTCATACACCCAGTAGGACGTGATGATGGCTAAAATGGCAATCAGTCCATTGATACCATGCAACAGTCTCAGAAGTAATGGTTGATAAGGGGTAGCACGAGACATAGTTCACGTTATCTCGATCAAAATATAGCCTTTTTGCCACGGCGATTAAAATCGCTGCTACACAAACAAAGTCCGCCTACGCGGACTGAATTAGTCACGCCAGTAGGGTGGGCATTGCCCACCAACATACCAGTCAGTATCATTCACATTAAGGTTTAAATGCCGAACAGCTTAACAGTTAGTTGTTCAGATTTTCTCCACATCCCAACACCCAGTCGCTTTTTTAGCGTTCTTACCCATCCCTTCAGCCTTATACGGATGGAAATTGCGTCACATGCGCCACGGCTTGCAAGGTGAGTTGACCTTCTTGCACCTCCAGATGATGCATACGTAGCGATATCCCTGGCATTTCAAAGTGACTCAAGTGTAATATTTTACCCGCCTTGGTTACTAAGGCTTGAGTGAGTTCGGGTGAGAGTTCTTTTCCTTGGGCGTATTCCACCTTCTCTAGGACAACACTGCGTCCGTCATCACTGACTCTCGGAGTCGTGGTGAACGAGACTCGTTGCGTTTGCTCACTTTGACTGAGCCGCACATCAGCATTAAGACCCACTCGACCTTCGGCTAACAGGCGACAATTTACCTGTTTGACGTTGAGCGTTTGCGGCTTACCGTCCACCTGAACCTGGAGTGAACGCAGCTGAGTCCCTAGCACATCGGAGTTGAAGGCACGGTTGAGGTCAGCTTGAGCAATCACAATCCGTGCTGTTCCTTCCGTCGGTTGGGTGAGTACAATATTACCCGTCAAGGCTTTGAAAGGAGCAACCGCAATGGTTTCTAACCGGATAGCCATCTCTTGCAGACGGATATCGTGTTCCATGATTAACCCTTCACCGTAAATGGCTAGGGATTCTAACTGACCCTTGGCTAACAGAGAGGGGTCTGTTTTCACTCGCACATCAAGTTTTCTGGCATCATCGAGTTGGCTGGACAGTGCCAGTGTTGCAATTCTGTTTAATGTTTCTTCTCCAAGGCGGTCTAGGGTTAGCACGCGATCGCTCCTTTATATCAGCCGTGTATCTTCTCATTATATTAAGAAAAGTTAATTCATGGATCTATTCTGGGTTAGAAACACAGGCAGAAATAACTAACCCGTTAACAAGATAGCAGAAAAAGCAGCTACCATAAGCCAAAAAGCCTTCAGCCCTCTGCCGTCGGACTTGGAGCCGTCTTGTACTACCTCACCAGAAAATGCATGGAAAAAGAACAACTACAAAATCTTGACCAGCAAGGGATTCAATTTGTCCGTATTCTCTGGTGCGACAATGCCAACATTATCCGGGGCAAGGCAGTCCACCGCAAAGTCTTATCAGAGTACCTTACTCATGGTGTGGGTATTTCTGCGGCGCAACAAGCCATTCCGGTCATGTATGATGCACCTGTGGCTGGGAGTGGGTTTGGACCCGTGGGTGAAATCCGTCTCGTGCCAGACTGGAGTACGTTGAACCCTTTACCCTATTGCCTAGGTCATGCCCGTGTCATGGGCGATATGATGCTTAATGGTGTGCCTTGGAGTCTTTGTCCCCGTCATTTTCTCAAACGCATGGTTGCGGAGGCGAACCAAGAGGGGTTAGAGGTGATTGCCGCCTTTGAGAATGAGTTCTATCTGTTGCAGCGCACTGCTGAGGGTATTGCACCTGCGGATGAAACTGTATTTGCCTCGACGATGGCAATGGATTTGCATCAAGGACTCATTGATCAGATGGCAGAAGCGTTAATCGAGCAGGGAATGATAGTTGAGCAATATTATCCCGAATCCGGTTCCGGTCAACAGGAAATCTCCATCCTCTATACCAACGCCCTCAGTGCGGCAGATCAACAGATTGCCTACCGGGAAACGATTAAAGCGATCGCACTCCAACATTATCGTATCGCTTCATTCTTACCCAAAATCTTTGCGAATCAAGCGGGTAGCGGTTGTCACCTGCACCTGAGTCTCTGGCGAGAGGGCAAAAATCTCATCCCCCATCCAGAGGGAAATGGCGAACTGTCCGATATTGCGCGTCATTTTATCGCCGGAATTCTGCACCATCTACCTGCTTTGATGGCACTGACAACACCCACCACTAATTCTTACCGCCGCCTTTTACCCCAGTGTTGGAGTGGGGCATTCCGGTGTTGGGGACTGGATAATCGGGAAACGGCTGTGCGCGTTCCTACGCATCCTGAACCCCCGAGTCCGTCTCATTTTGAATTCAAAACCGTGGATGCTACGGCGAATCCCTATTTAGCATTAGGGGCAACGATTGCAGCGGGACTTGATGGTATCCGCCAAGGCTTAGAATTGGGAATGCCTGTAT